>Ga0256842_1000060_pt1 | contig 81342 bp, 69 predicted proteins | sample 4559240metaG_FD_185973 | JGI IMG/M metagenome (GOLD analysis project Ga0256842, IMG submission 185973) | Hydrothermal vent microbial communities from Guaymas Basin, Mexico - 4559-240 | ecosystem: Environmental > Aquatic > Marine > Hydrothermal vents | place: Mexico: Guaymas Basin | collected... | reverse complement strand
ATTAACTGTTTTTTCATAGCTTTTTTATACAAAAAATCATCGAAAAACTCGCTTTCAGGAAAATTAATTCTGTTTTTTAATGATTTTTAAAATTTTAAACTTAAAAATTAATGTAATAAGTTATCTTATTAACTCTGCAATTCGTAACGCGAACTTGGGATTTGCTCATGATATAAATATTATAATTTAACTAAAATTTAGAAAAATATTGACATATTTAACAGAAAATAGCCTTGTTTTGATGATGTAAATGCCGTGTTATGACTGCTTGATATTTAAAATTAATGAAAATTAACCTGAATAGTTACTAATTTTAAGTTATTTTCAGGTACAAAAGAGATAAATGTTTGATTCTTGACATTAAAGTATGTATAATTCCACTTAAATGTGGAGGTTTAAGTGAATGAAAATAAGATAGAATTATTATTAGAACAAATTGAAAACAATCCTGAAGATCTTTCCCTGTATGTTGAATATAAAAATTTATGTATAAAATCAAGATTATACGATGAAGCTCTTGAAGGATTTGAATTAATTGTAGATTTAGTTAATAGTATTTTGCAAACAGCTCTTGAGGAAACAGGAGAGGTACCCACCCTTTACAATGGGGAGTCTGTTTTTGTTTTTCTTGGAAAGCTTTACTATGAATGGGCAATTTTTATAGAAAAAAATCAACCTGATGATATTGAAAGACAAATTGAGCTTTTAAAGCTTGCTATTGAAAATAATCCTGACTTTGATAAACCTTATGCTCCACTAGCTGATACACTGTATAAAGCTGAAATTTACGATGAGTGGTTAGATATAAGTGAAAAAGCTCTTTCTTATGAAAAAAATAAAAGAGTTAGAGTGGCCTCTTTATTAAAAATGAAAGAGGTTGCTGAAAATTTAGGCGAAATGAATAAAGTAATTGATTATTATAAATTACTTGTTGAAGAAGATAAACCAAAGTCTAAAGAACATTTTTCAAAACTAGAAGAATTACTTGAAAACCTAGAAGAATGGCAAGTTCTTGCAAAATTAATAGAAAAGAGACTTGAAGAAAGATTAGATCCTAAAACTAAAAAATATTATACAGATAAATTAGTTGATATTTATCAAAATAAGACTCAGAATAAAGATAAAGTTTTTATGAGTTTATCAAAAGAGTTGCAAAAAAATCCAAAAGATAAAAGAATAAAAGAACAACTAGAAGACATGGTTGAAGAAACAGGAATGCATGAAGAGCTTCTTGGATTCTATGAAGGAATCATTGATAATATTGTTGATAGAAATATTAAAAAAGATTTATATTTAAAGATAGGTGAGATATTATTTTATAAACTTGAAGAAGATGATGATGCCTATGATATTTATGAAAAATTATTATCTTTAGTTCCTAATGAAATAACAGCTCTTGAAAAACAAGTAGAGATTTTATCTAAAAAAGAAAAAACTGATGAAAATAAATTAAAATTAATAGAATTAAATAATAAATTAGGACACTATTATCTTACTCGTGGTAAAGATGAGGCAAGAGCTATTGATTTTTACTACAATACACTAAACCTTAATTCTAATGATGAGCCTGCATTTAAAGCTTTAGATAAACTTTTTACTATGAAAAAAATGTGGGATGAAAAAGCTGACTTATTAAAATTAAAGGTTCAAAATATTGAAGGTGCAGAAAAGGGAAAATTATCATTTATCTTAGCAGAGATATTATATAAGCAATTAGATGCCAAAGAAGATAGTTTTCAATTTTTTATAGATGCTTATAAAGAAGGAGAGGTTAAAGCTTTAAAATATATTGAGATAATTTCCAAAGAATCTGATAATTATGATATATTATTAGAGTATAAAATATCATCGATTGAGCAACTTAGAACTCCAAGGGAAAAAGCTGTCTCATTAAAAGAAATTGGTGAAATATATCAAGAAAAAATGATGGAACCAGAGAAGGCGATAGAGTTTTTTATTAAATCTATTAAATATAATCCTAAAGATACGGATTTAGCAATAAAAATATTAGAATTCGTATTTGAAAATGAATTATATTCAATGATTGAGGATACTCTTTCTGAAATAGGAAAGGCAATAACTTTAAAAAAGAATTTTGATTTATACTTTAAACTTGCTCAAATTTCATATAATCTTGGTAAAAAAGAAGATGCTGCAGTATTTTATAAAAAAGCTAATGATTTAAATAAAAAAGATTTTGATTCTATTTGGAATTTGGCTAATGTATACAAAGAGCTTGAGGAATATCAAAAAGCTCAAAGAACTTATCAGTTTATATTAACTCAATTCAAATCAATTGAAGAAGATCAAAGGTATGAAGTTTTAGTTAATATTGCAACTGTTTCTGCAAAACTAAAAGATAGAAAGGCTAGAAAGTTTTTTGAAGAGGCTCTTACTATATCTAGAGCGGATGTTAATTTTTTAAAAGAATATTATAAATTATTGGATACTGAAGATGATTATGAGTCTTCTATTAAAGTAAGGCTTGAAATTATTGATTTGATAGATGATAAACAAGAATTAATTGATTTGTATACAGAAATTGCAGAAATTTATAAGAAAAAATTTAATAACTCAGAAGAATCATTAAAGTATTATAATGAGGTATATAAGTTAGGAGCAAATAGTGAGGAGCAATTACTTGTATTACTTGATAGGTATATGAGTTCTAAAAATTTTGAAAAATCTGTTCAAATTATAAAAAGATTGATAGAGATAGAAAAAGATAGTGATAAAATTATTGATTATAAATTTGAACTTTTAAGTATTTATGAAAACAACTTAAAAGATGATAAGCAAACTATTCTTATTTATAAAGAATTATACGATGAACTACCAGATGATGAAGAAGTCATTTCAGGATATGAAAAATATTTAAAAAAATTAGGTTTATGGCCTCAATTAATTTCTTTTTATATTGATAAAATTAAATTAAGTGATAGCGTTAAGAATAATAAGGTATATTGGTTAACAATTGCAGATATTTATGCATCTAGATTAAATAATTTAGAGCAAGCAGTAACTGCTTTAGAGCAAGCTTTAAAAATTGATAGTAAAAACACAAAATTAAGATCTATGATTGTAAATGTATATATGAAACTTAATAAAAATCCTAAAAGACAAATAGAATTATTAAGAAAAAACATAAAAACGAATCCACTAGATGTAAATAATTATCAAATATTATTTAATGCCTTTGTTGCAAGTAAAAAATATGATGCGGCCTATGTTGTTGCCAGAAATTTAAGATATCTTGGAAAGTTAAACTCAGAACAAGAAACAATATTAAAGAAATTTAAAAATAAATCTAGATTAGACTTTAATATGGTTCTTTCTGATTATCATTGGGATAAAATTATTCATCATAGATTAAAAAATCAAATTACAGATATATTTAATTCAATTAGTGTACCAATGGCAACATTATACTCTAAATCCGAGAAAGATTATAAGCTTAATCCTAAAGAAATTCTTGATTTGAATAAAAACAATAATTTATTTTCAACTGTTTATCAACAAATTTCTGTATTTTTAAACAGGCCGTTGTATCCCCTATATCTAAAACAAGGAGTAAGTGGAGTTAATTTTATAAACAGAAATGATGGGTCTATGTCATTACAAATAGGTTTTGATGTTTACAATAACAACAGAGATAAGGAATTATTATATTTGTTAGGTAAAAATTTAACATATTTAAAGCCTGAGTTTTTACTAGCTAAAATTGTACCAGGGCAAGTAGTTAAAAATATATTTTTAGGAGTATTATCCTATGTTAAGCCAACTTTAAGTTTATCGGGTGATTTAGAACAGTTGCAAGCAATTACAAACTTTTTTGAAAAATATACTTCACCTGAAACATTAGAAAGTATCAGAGATGTAGTTGAGGCTTTTTTTAAAGCAAAGGGTAGCATAGATTTAAATAAGTGGTTAAATGCGGTTGAATTTACAAGTGATAGAATTGCATTTTTGCTTACTCAAGATTTGGAATTATTAGAAAACATGTTTAAAAGAGAAACCGTTGGTGTATTATCAAAAGCTGATTATAAGGCTAAAATTGCAGATATTTTAAATTATTCAGTTAGTGATGATTATTTAGAGTTAAGAAAAGAGATAGGATTATCAGTTGTAAAGTAATTATTTATTCGCTTAACTGTTATAAATAACATTTTCGCTTGAATTTTAAGCCTAAAGTCTCAAAATTAAGAGATTCTAAAATAAAAAACTTATTAAAAAACTCCTTATTGGATTATTTAGCTTCAATTATGTTAATAAATATATTTATTTATGGAGCTTAAATGGCTATAAAAAAAGATGCTTTACTCATTCCTGTTGCTAAAATATATTTTATGATTACCGGTTATGTTTTTCAAATGGTAATAGCAAGGCTTTTGAGTAAATCTTTAATAGGAATGTTTAATTATGTAAACAGTGTTGTTTCACCTATGAATATGATTTTAGTGCAAGGAGGCGTCCAAACAGCCTCTCATTTCATATCAAGAGCTAAGCCTGAAGATATAAAAAGTATTAAAAATAAGATATTAAAATTATTTGTTTCTATTTCTATTACTTTATTTCTATTTTTACAGTTTTTTGCTGATAAAATATCTCTAATTATCACCAAAGATACCCAAAATAGTACTTATTTTAGAATAGCTATAATAATTGTATTGTTTTACTCTGTTTATGCTGTTTTAATAGGTGTTTTTAATGGTCAAAAGAAATTTAAAAACCAGGCTCTGTTTGATATGACTTATAGCACATTAAAGGTTTTACTTGTTTCTATTTCTTTGTTTTTAGGCTTTAAGCTCTACGGGCTTTTATGGGCTTGGGTTCTTGCTACTGCTATTATTACGGTTTTGGCATATTTATTATCAATAACTAAAAAAACAAATGGAGAAAATGATATAAAATACAAAGAATTAGTAAAGTTTTCTTTGCCAATAATCGTATCTCAATTATTTTTTTATATACTATTAAATTTGGATACCTGGATCCTAGGTATTTTATCCAATAAAGAAACTGTTTTAATTAATGGAGGAAACTACTTAACCGTTACTACCCTATCTAGGATTCCTTATCAAATTGTAATTTCAATTACATTTATTATTTTTCCTTTTATCTCAAAACTATCTCAATTAAATGATAATAAATTGATAAAAACATATATTGAAACAAGCTTGAGGTATAGTCTTTTAATTGCGGCGCCATTTGTTATTTTAATTTCGGCCTACCCTTCTATTTTTTTAAAAATAATTTATGGTTCTACTTTTGTTGAAAATTCTATTTATTTGTCTATTCTTGTTGTAGGTGTTTTATTTTTAGCTCTTTTTATGATTAATATAACTATTATTACAGCATCAGGAAGTCCCAAAATTTCAATGTTTATAACAATTATTATTATCCCTATTGACGTTTTATTAAATTATTTTCTTATTTCAAAGTATTACTTATATGGAGCTGTAATTGCTACTAGTATTTCTTTTTTTATGGCATGGCTACTTTCTTCTATCTATGTTTTTAACGTATATAAAGCATTTGTTCCAATAAAAACTCTTATTCGTTTTTTGTTAATCTTTTTAGTCTTTCACTTTAGTTTTCAGTTATTTAAAGAGCGTTTAAATATAATTGAAGGTTTAATATCATTAATTGTAGGTGGAGTATTTATTTATATTTTATTTTTTACTTTATTCGAGTTTAAAAAGAAGGATTTAGATGATTTTAAGTCAATATTTAAGAAAAAGGCTATAAAAGATATTAATGAAACATAAAGTCGCTATTGTCTAAACAATTTTCACAATCTTCTTTCTTATTGCTCTGTATTTCTATTAAAGAAATGCCCTGCTTTCCATCCATCATTATTGAGATAGGTTTTTTAAACTTAAGGTGTTTACAGTATTTTAACTCTTCAACCAATTCTGAATTTTCTAAAATCTTATCAAAATCAATATAATTTGTCTTACTGTCTCTTTTTATTGTAAAATAACCAACATCCATTGATACAATATTATGAAAAAAGTGAGAACCTAATGAGGCATCGGGAGAAAAGTCTTTTAAGTCTGTTTCTACTATTACTTTTGCATTTGATATTTGTGTCCATAAAACAGGAATTCCAAGCCACCTATCGCTTGTGCCCCAACGGCCAGGCCCTACAAGTATGTATTTTTTATCCAATTTTTTAAACTTATTATTAAAATATTCTACTTCATTAACCATGTCAAGGGTTTTAGACTTATCAAATTTATCGTGATCAACAATAATAATGTCTTCTATGCTATCAATTAACCCATTACCTAAACAATACTCTGTATATAAAACTAGATTTTCCTTTTTTATTTCATCCATTTTTATATCAAAAATATGCTCTCCTTTAATTAGTGGTTTTATTTGCAGTATGTAAAATGTTGCCTTGTTTTCTTTATTTGGCTTTAGGTTTATAGCAAATTCTATTTCAACAGGAGAACCCATTGCTGTTTTAAATAACTCTAAAATTAAACTAACCGTCTTTGCAATAGGATATTTATTATATTTTATCGTATTTGCAAAATTTATAACTCGTGGCCCTTGGGTATAAGTACCTGGAACAACTCTTCCATTTTTTATATCATAAGTTGATGCAAGGTCATTTAATACCTTGTCTGCCTCTGCTCTTGCAATAGTTTTCTTTACAAGAGTGATATCTTCACCTTTTAATAAATTTGGTTCATTTTTTGTTAAATCTATTGCATAAAAATCCGTTTGACTGGCTGTAAATTGGTCTTTTGTTGATAATATTTCAAGTTTTGGATATTTAGGGCAAAATCTAAATGTTTTTTCGCCTTCTACAACATATCTTCCTAATCCAAGTGCTAAGACTACTATTCCATCATCAGGTTTCATATAGGAAAATGGATAGTAATTATAAGATTGAGCAACACCGCTTATGTGGGGATAATACAAGTCATCATATTTTTCACCAATAACCTCCTGAATAATTACAGCCATTTTTTCTTCCTCAATTTTATAATCAACAGCTTCAAAATAATTTTTTGCTGTTTCTGTAAATATTGATGAGTAAACTAATTTTATTGCATCTGTTAATTGTTTTAATCTAACATTAATATCTTTGTGGGTATTAGGTAATAAGTAAGTATGGTAAACGCCTGCAAAGGGATGAAGTAAAGAGTCTTCAAATAATCCCGAGGATCTAACAGCGATAGGGCGATTTATATCCTTTAGGTATTTTTTTAATTTATCTATTAACTTATTTGTTAGTTTTGCTTTTAAGAAATTATTTTTAGTTCTTAAGTAATCTTTTTCAAAATATATTGTTTCGTCTAAAAACTTATTGTTTTCTATAAATTGTTCAAATTCATGAGTTCCAATTATTGCTGTTTTGGGAATTTTTATTGAAATATTTGGTATTAACTCTGAAAAATTAATATTTTCAACCATTGAGCTAGAAAATGCCATTCCTCTACCCTTTCCACCAAGTGAGCCTGGAGCAAGTCTTGTTATGTAGCTATCTTCTCGGTAACGAGAGTTTTCAAATTCAATAATTTCACCTTTTTTACTTTCATAAATAATCTTTTTTAAGGGTAAAAGTATTGATGCTCTTAGTTTTTTTATAGAACCAAATGAATTTGCATTTTGTGACCTTAGTTTTTGAGCAACTTTAATATGTCCTCTTGCAATAAGCCAAGCAGAAAAATGATTTTTATAAGCATGATACTTTATTGATTCATTAGGTAGTGTTTCTAGTAACTCTTCAAATTCTTCTATTGTATGAGCAGATCCAATTTCTTCACCCTCTTTATTTCTAAATATAAAGTTTCCAAATCCTAAATTATCAACAAAGTATTTTTTTAATTCTTGATGTAAAGATTCTGAATTTTTGTACAAGAAACTACTTTCATTTTCAAATGCTTTAGGAGCATTAAAAATATTTGATGATTGAAGTAATGTTGGAATAGTTGGAGTTCTTTTTTTTACATATTTTATAAATTTAATTCCTGCTTTTTCATCTATAATGCCATTTTTTTTATATTTAACATCACTGATTACGCACAATAAATAATCTTTGTATTTTTGATACATTTTCACTGCATCATCGTAGTTAGAAACAGTTAATATTTTAGGTCTAGCTCTCATTCTAAGCATTTTGCTAAATTCATCACTTTCTTCTTCAATTAAATTTTGTATTTGTTTCATAACAACAGTATAAATTATTGGTAAATATCTAGAATAGTATCTAATAGAGTCTTCTACAAGTAAAATAACTCTTACCATACCTTTTTTAGTATCCTTTTTTACATTAATTTTATCTTCAATGTATTTTATCATTGCCAAAAATATTTTACTGTCTCCATTCCAAACAAACAATTTCTCTATATATTTTAATTTGTCTTCATGCTTGGCAAGATATTTTATATCACTATTGTTATTTAGGAGCAATAATATAGGCATTCTCTTTTTTAATTCTTTGATTTTTTTAGATATTTCAAAGGGAGATTTTTTATCTACTCCCATCATAATGATAACTAAATCATAACTTCTTTTTTTTATTTTGGCCTCTGCCTTTTCATAAGACGGAACAGATGTGATTCTGGGAGCATTTGATATATTCAATTGATAAAACTCTCTAAAAATTAATTCTGATAACTTTCCTTCTTGTTCTATTATGTATGCATCGTAAACAGTTGATATTAATAATATTTCTCTAACTCTGTACTGCATTAAATCATGAAAAATATCTCTATCTGTTGTGTTTTTGCTTAAAACTTCTTGTAGTAATTGATTGTCCATTTCAAATCCTAAAAATACAAGTAAATATATCATTTGAGGATAATTTTAACAAACTTTTTTATCTTTTTTTGTTCTTTTATGCCATTTCAACTAGAGAAAGCAACGCTTTCTTATTTTACATGGAATTTTTAGCCTAATGTCTAAAAATTATTTATTATTTTCAACAACAATAATTAAAAAACCTGCAAATTGTGCAAGTGGTGTATCCTTTAGTAGGTTTTCTGATTTATAAAATATATCTTTTATAACTGGTAAATCATAAATAAAAAATGCAGGACTAACAATTCTAATGCCTTTTATTGCTTTTACATTAAATGCTCTTGGGAAAAAACATTTAATTTCTTTTAGCGTATCATATCTAGTATAAACAGAGTTATCGGTAATATTTTTTGATATTATGTTTGAGGGTTTTATTTTTTTTACCAAAGTTCTTATTGAATTTCTGTTGTAAAATTCTAAAACAGCTATTCCATTAGGCTTTAATACTCTTTTTATTTCATGCAAAGTCTTTTCGATAGCTTCAATATGGGCTAATACCTTATAGGAGTATACTAAGTCGAATGTATTGTCTTCAAAAGGCATGTTAGAAGCCTCTGCTTGATAAACTTCTAATCCTCTATTTTTAGCTTTTTCTAGCATTTTTTCAGATAAGTCAACACCTATTGCTTTACTCACCTTTTTATCTATTTCTTTTAATATTAAGCCTGTACCACAGCCTAATTCAAGAACTTTATCTGTTTTATGTAAATAATTTTCTAAAATGGATATTTCTAAATCATCAATCATTTGGTGATATCCTTGCCCTCTTTTATTTTCGTATGTTTGGGCAAATGAATCGTAATAGTCTTGATTTTCTATATGCGATACTTCTTTGTTTTTATAGTAATTTTTGATAAAGTTTTTCATAATTTTCTACCATAATTTTATTTGTAAAATATTTTTTTACAATACTTAAATTTTTAAGTCCTGTTTCTGTTCTGATTGATAATTTTTCAACATTATTTAGTATTACTGATAACTCTTGAAAGCTTTTGGCAATGAAAATATTATCATCTTTATTTATTTCTCTAAAAAATGGATTGTCAAAAAGGATAATGCTTTTTTTATAAGCCATAGCTTCTAATACAACAAGAGGAATATCCATTTTTGCATATAAATCTGTTTGAGTCATAATAAGTATATCGCTTGCTAATAAAAGTTTTTTAAAATCTTTTAATTCTTGATATAATTTTAAAAAAGACCTTGATATTCCAAGTTGCTTTATTCTTATTTTTAAATTATACAGCTCTTTTTTATCATTTTCACTCTTTTCTCTTATTGCAAATATAAATTTGTATTTTTTATTCTTAGTTTCTTGTTCTTTTATAAATTCTAAAAACGAATAAAGTGAATCGTTATAGTCGCCAGCATAAAGAATGGTTAGGGTTTCATTATTTATTCCAAATTTATTTCTTTCGTATAGTATTTCATCTTTGTTAAAGCTTTCAATATCTATACCGGGATAGATTCTTGTTATATTTTCAAAACCAAGTTTATTTAACTTTAATTTAGCCGTATCACTCATTGTAACTATTTGATTTCCAAAAAAAAGTAACCCTGGATTATCAAATGTTTTAGGAAGTGATAAAACTGTTTGTATTGAGGGTTGATATTTCAGTTTTTGAATAAATGATGTTGCAAAGGAGGTTTTTATATTTGGAGAGAAAAAATAATGATAAATTGAGTTTTTATAATCAGGCTTTAGTAAATTTAAAAATACTGAAAGTTGCTGAGATAGGGACAAAGAGTAAGAAGTGTTTTCATTATATATTTTATTTTCTATATGATTGGCAGAAAATCTAGTTTTTCCATCAGAGTAGTATTCAATATCAAAGTTTTCAATATTTTCTAAAATTGCTTTTATAATGTTTTTTGCAGAATCATTCCAAGGAGGAGATGGTGATTTGGATATTATTTTAATTCGTTTTGTTTTCATACCACACAAAAATAAAAATCTATTATACTAAATTAACACTTTACTTGCAAGATTTGTAATAAAACTTTACATAAAATATATTTATACCGTATAATAGAATAAGTTGCTGAAGAGGAAGATATGGATATTTTTTATGATAAAAATAATAAAATGATAAAAGGAGCTATTGAAAAAGATGTTGAAATAATAAATAAAGTTTTTAAAAGCTTTATTCTTCCATTAGAAAGTACAAAATCTTTGATTCAATCTCTTGAAACAATAGAAGACCCATATAAAGGAAATTCTGATTTTCTTTATTACATAATAGATAAATTAATAAAAAGAGAGCTTGAAATACCTAAATTATCAACAACAACAACAAAATTGATTGAACTACTTAGCAATAAAGATGCTCCATTTGATGACTATGCTGCTCTTGTTAAATTAGAGCCTTTTATTGCTGCCAAAATAATGAAATTGGCAAATTCTTCTTTTTATAGAGGAAATTATGAAATAACTTCTATAGAAATGGCAATAACTAGGCTTGGTTTGAAGAAACTAAAAGAAATTGTAATGGTGTTAGCTTTTGATAAAATTGTTTTTAATACCCAAAAAGGAAAAGAGCTTGTCTTAGAAAGTTGGAAATATTCGGTGTATACTGCTCTTACATCTCAAGAAATAATAAAACTTCTAAAGGATAATGAAATTGATTTGGAAGCTATTTATACAACATCTCTGTTAAAAGGAATTGGAGAGTTTATCGTTCTTGCCATACTAGATGATTACCTTAAAATAAATGAAGGTGCTCCTGTTCCTGATGATACTTTTATTTATAGGTTAATAAATTCCTTTAAGTATAAAATTTCTTCAATTGTATTAAAAGAATGGAATTTTAGTAAAGATATCTATATGAGTATTGCACATTTAGAGGGTGGTTTAAAGAAATTAGAAACAAAGCAAGAAAGAATTATCTTTTTTGCTGATAAAGTATCCTTTTTGTTTTATAAAAATCGATTTGAAGTTTTAAATCAAGCAAGTTTTTATGAAGCGTTAATGGATATTACAGGGCTAGTAGATATAGACTTAGAAGCATTGTTAGGCCTTAAAGAATTTTTAGATAAAGAATCTTCCGCTATTTTTACTGTATTCGGCTAAGTTGTTTTTTATTTAAATATTTATTAATTGTAAAATAAAAAATTGCCCCATTATCTTTACCGTTTTCTGCCCAAATTTTTCCTTTATGAGTATTGATTATCTTTTTAGAGATTGCAAGTCCTAAACCTGTACCTGAAGAATAATTTGATTGTTTTCCCATTTTAAAAATTTCAAAAATTGATACCAGCTCTGCTTCTTCTAAGCCAATTCCTTCATCTTTGATAGAACATATTAGATTTTCATTATCTTCTGTTAGTGTAATGTAAATTTTTTTATTATTTGGAGTAAATTTTATTGCATTTGATAAAATATTTATGAAAACTTGCAGTATTCGGAAAGAATCAAATGTAAAAATTGTATTTTCTAGCTTATTATTTAAGATTATTTTAATATTTTTTTTCTCGAATAATGGTGTTATTTCAGAAATAGCTTTTTGGCTTACTTTTAATTCATGAGAAACACTTGCCAAAAATATTGCTTTCCCTTTATTCGCTTGCTCTGCTTCTTCTTTAGCTTTTTTTAATTCTTTATTGAGTTTTCGTAACTTTTCATTGGCATCTAACAGTTCATCTGTTCTTATTTTTATTATGTTTTCTAGGTTTTTATTTAATTTTTTTAACTCCACTTGTGTGTTTATTAATTTCTTTTCTTGATTAGTAAAATCCTTTATTAGTTGGGTAATATCAAATTTTATCATAGACAATGTTTCTATTAGTGTATTTAAAGGATGGCTTTCTGCAAGACCGGGAATTAAGTGCAATGATTCATCATATTCTGTCCATTTTATATTTCTTAAATATTCATTAAATCTTTTGATATATCCAATAATCCTTGGATTTCCTATTATTTCTTGTAAATCAATTCCAATTAAGTCTTCTTTCAACTTTCTTTCAATTTTTTCTTTTTTTATATGAAAATTTTGTAATGTTTTAGGTTTTAAATTTAATCTTTCAAATTGGATTATTGATTCCGTTATCGCCTCTGTATAGGTCTTAGTTATTTTTACAGGATATTTAGTATAATTTAGTGTGATTCCAACATTTACCAAAACATGTAAGGCTCTCGGTAGATTTATGTATACTACCATTGCAATTTTTTTATTTTTATTTAAATTTTTTACATAAGCCTTTCTTGCCTTATGAGATGCTCTATTAAAATTTTTATAATTATCAATCAATATAAAGTTTTCTGTTTCACGAAATGTATCCATTATTACTATAATTGATTTCCAAAATAAATTAAATGTTTCTAGTACTGAATTGCCTGCTGGTTCAACAATAATAATACTTTCTGCAAGTACTCCAATTTTACAAGTATATTCTAGGTGTTTTATTTGCCATTCACTCCTTGTATCTAGTTTTAATCCTGTTATTGGACAAACTTTAGAATCGAAAATTCCCAAGAACCTCCATGTAAATAAAAAGTAACAAAGCTATATTATCGTTTTATTACAAATAAATCAAATATTTACTTAAATCTAGACAGAACCTTTAATTACCCGTATTTCAAGAATAAATTCTAGCTAAAACTAAAGAAAGATATCTAATAGTTGTAATTTTCATTTACCTTATTGTACCATCGATACTTTATGAGGTTTTAAATGAGTATTAATTTATCTTTAAGTGATTTTTTTTAGAAAGGTCTAAATTTAAAGACTCACAAAACAATAATAATTTTTATGAGCTAATAAATAATATTCTAGAACATAAAAACTACTTCCTTTTCCATTTAAACTCCTAAAAAAATCAAGAAAATCTTCTTAAGAGTATAGCATAAAATAGGACATTTCTACTTTGCCCAAATAGGACATTACTACTTTGCTACTACAATGAGAAAAAATCACTTGACTAAAAACATTGATTTATGTATAATTTTGTCCTATTTTGTTGTTGGAGTGTATAAATGTATGCAATTGTAAAAACTGCTGGAAAGCAGTACAAAGTAAAAGAAGGGGATCTATTCCAGGTAGACCATTTAAAAGGCAAGAACGAAGGTGAAACTTTCGACCTGAACGAGGTGCTTCTTATCAGTGATGGTGACGATATTAAAGTCGGACAACCAGTTGTTGAGGGTGCTTCAGTTAAGTTGACAGTTGTAAAACACTTTAGAGGTCCTAAAATTAAAATTTGGCGTTCTAAAAGAAGAAAAGGGTATATGAGAAGAGTTGGATACCGTCATTCTTTTACAGAACTTAAAGTTGAACAAATTAATAAGTAAGGAGTAGTTATGGCTCACAAAAAAGGACAGGGTTCATCAAGGAACGGTCGAGATAGTAATCCTCAATACAGAGGAGTAAAGAAATACAGTGGTGAATATGTAAGTGCTGGAAATATTCTAGTTCGCCAAGTTGGTTCAACTTTCCATGCTGGAAATAATGTAGGAACAGGTAAAGATTATACTTTATTCTCATTATTAGATGGTTATGTAAAGTTTGAAGTACATAATGGTAGACAGAGGATATCAGTTTATGCTGAAAGATAATAATGAAATTTATTGATGAGGTAAAAATTACCATCATTTCTGGTAATGGTGGCACCGGTTCAAGCAGTTTCAGAAGAGAAAAGTTTGTTCCTAGAGGTGGCCCAGATGGTGGAGATGGTGGAGATGGTGGTAGTGTTTACTTTATTGGCACAACATCTTATAATACCTTATATCACCTAAAAGGTAGAAGAGTCTATAAATCTAAAAATGGTAGACCAGGTCAGGGTAACAGAAGAACTGGAGCAAGGGGGGAAGATGTAGTTATAAAACTTCCTCTTGGAACTATCATAAGAGACGCTGAAACAAATGAAATTATTATGGACTTACTAGAGCCAGATAAAAAAGTTTTGATATTAAAAGGTGGAAAGGGTGGTTTAGGTAATTGGCACTTTAAAAATTCAATAAATCAAGCTCCAAAATATTCTCAATCAGGAATAGAAGGAGAAACGAAAGAGCTTAAGCTTGAATTAAAATCTGTTGCAGATGTTGGATTAGTTGGTTATCCTAGTGCTGGAAAATCAACTTTAATTTCTGTTGTATCAAATGCAAAACCTGAAATAGCAGATTATCCATTTACAACATTAACTCCTCATTTAGGAGTTGTGAGTATGGATAATTGGACAACTTTTGTTATTGCTGATATTCCAGGAATAATAGAAGGTGCTCATCAAGGAAAGGGTTTAGGAATAAAATTCTTAAAACATATAGAAAGAACCAAAATCTTTTTACACCTTATAGAATATGATATTCATGTTGCTCATGAAGAGCTTTTAAACAGATATAAAAAAATAAATAATGAATTGTTAAAATATAAAGACGAAATGGGTGAAAGGCCATATTTTATTGCAATATCAAAAATTGATATGATAGAAGATGATAGCGCCTATGATGAACTCAGAAAATTATTCAAACCATATACTGATAATTTATTTTTTATATCTGCACCACTACAAGAAGGAACTCAAGAGCTGATTAATGCCCTATTTAAAAAACTACAGGATTTAAATAACGGTTATTAAATTATAAAAATCAAAGGAAAAACTCATGAATCATAAATTTCATCCCTTTGAAATAGCATTTTCGGGGTATTCAGGTAGTGGTAAAACTACTTTAATTGAAAAATTAATGAAAAGATTGTCAAAAACCTATAGCATTGCATTTATTAAAAATGATATTCATGGTTTTCAGATGGATAAAGAGGGGAAAGACACTTATAGGATTTATCACGCAGGAGCTGATTCTGCCTATATTTCTAGCCCTAAAGAAAGAGCTTATTTATCAAAAAAGCCATTAAATTATTCCATTTTTAAGCAAGAATTATTGTTATATGATATAGTGATAATTGAAGGATACAAAGATGAAAATATTGCTAAATATTTAATTTCTGATTATGAGAAAGTGAAAAACCTTGATTTTAAGTTAAATAAATACAAAAACCTTCTTGGAGTGATAGTAAATAATGAAAAAAAGTTAAAAGATATAAAGACCTTTAATAGAAATGATATTGATGCAATTTATGATGATATAGTAACTAATATTAATTCAAAAAAAACTAAATTAGATGCCCTTATTTTAGTTGGAGGAAAGAGTTCAAGAATGGGAGAAGATAAAGGATTGATTGATTATAATGGTAAAATTCAAGTTGATTTTTTATATAATTTATTATCTCCATTTGTTAACAATATTTTTGTATCAGTAAACCCTTCACAAGCCGTTTTACCAGAATACAACAAGTTTAATTTAATAAAAGATAAAATCCAAGAAATTGGTCCTATTGGTGGAATAACAAGTGCATTTTTTAATAATAAAAAGAATGCTTTTTTGGTTATCGCTTGTGATATTCCATTAGTAAATGAAAAAATGCTTAATGAGTTAATAAAAAATAGAAATTTCTTGAAATTTGGAACATTTTTTAGCTCGGAGTATAAATTTGAGCCACTTTTAGGTATTTATGAACCTAAATCATTTAACTTTTTAATAAATTCTATTGTTAATAACAGATATGGAATTAAAAATGCATTTAAAGAATTAGAGTTGAATATAATCGATAACCACTTTACAAGTGAATTTAAAAATATAAATACTCAAGAAGAAAAGAAAAAACTCTTAAAATAATCCACCTTTAGTAAGTAAAAAATAAAAATAAATAACAGGAGCATTAAACATTACTGCATCAAATCTATCTAAAACTCCTCCATGTCCAGGTAAAAACATTCCCGAATCTTTAATTTTAAAGTATCTTTTAAACATGGATTCAACTAAATCTCCCATTTGTCCAAAAGCACCAGCAAAAAGAGCAACTAGTAAAATATCAGAATAAGATAAATCCTTTAACAAGAATATTTTAACTAAAATTGCAAGGCCTGTTCCACCTAACAAACCACCAATAGCCCCCTCAATTGTTTTATTTGGAGACATTTTCTCATATAGCTTGTGTTTACCAAAAAGCCTACCAAAAGTATAAGCAAAAGTATCATTACCCCATGTTATTGCAAAAACTAAAATTAATAAATATTTACCATTAATAGAACTTATAGGAAAATCAACAATAACCCCAATGTATGGCAAAGTAAATGCGATATAAATAATTCCTAAAACTAAATACCCCATTCTTTCAATAACTGTTTCCATATCTTTAAAATTGAACAAAAAGTATAAAGCCACAACCAAAAGAAAAACAGTAGGTAGGATTACTAAAAATTTCGGATAAAACAATATTACAGAAGCGATTGAACCTCCTAGAAAAATGGAAATCCACTTTAAATCACTGTATTTAGGATACCTATTTGTAACCATATTTTTAAAAAATTCATTTAATCCAAGCATCGTTAAATGTAAAATTAAAAGTTTCCATAACCATGCTTCACCATAAACTAAAACTGCCACAACAAATGCTAGGCCAACAATGGCCGAAAGTATTCTTTTTGTTAAATTCGACAAAACCTACTCCTAAAAAAAGAAATAATATCAATTAAAGCATAATTTTTCAATGTTTTTTATTATGATTTTCATATAACACACTAAAAACTTGATTAATAATCATAAATAATATATCCTTTATTTTATTTTATGGGCTTTATCTTGTCTATTTTATTATTTTAGAGGTAGTAATGGCTTTAATGTTTAAGTTTATTTCGGGTAAATATAAAGGTGGTGAATTTCCATTAGACAAAAATGTAATTGTTATTGGGCGTCACAGTGATTTAGAAATGGTTCTCTCTGAAGATATGGTATCAAGAAAACATGCAAAAATAAGTATATCAGGAAGTGATATAATACTTGAAGACATGGGCTCTACCAATGGAACCTTTGTAAACGGTAATAGAATAAAAAAAATTAAGCTTAAGCTTAATGATAGAATATTAATTGGAACATCTATTGCCAAGTTTATAGATAGTGATGACACTGGACAAAATATGGAAGATGCGGCTAAAATTGGAACAAATGCAGTATCAGGCTCAATTGAGGATATTCCAATTCCAGAAGTATTACAATTACTTGCAACTAGTAAAAAAACAGGAGTTTTAAGAATAACTTCAGGTTCTATTTCTGCTGAAATACAATTAGTTCAAGGAATCTTTAAAGATATTATTATGACTAGTAGTAATGCAGAACCTAAGAAAATACTTATCAAGCTCATAAAGCTTGATTCTGGTTTTTTTGAATTTGAACAAAAAGATCCTAGTGATTTTGGAAATAGATTAAATATTAGTTTAGATGCATTCCTCCTTGAAGCTGCAAAGTACGAAGATGAAGTTGGTTTAGATGACCTAGACTTTGAATTAGAAGAAGATGACGATGATTTAATGCTAGATAGTTTTGATGAAATAAGTGTTAATGTTGACGATTCGGAGGACATTCTTAGCTTAGACGACTTTAACGATGAAAACATAGATGCTGAAGATGATATCTTCGCTCTTGATGATTTAGAAGATGATGATTTTGCTCTTGATGACTTAGATGACGATGCTCAAGAAACAGCAAAGCCTAAAAATGATGACTTCAACCTTGATGATTTAGAAGATGACGATGATGATTTTGCTCTTGATGATTTAGATGACGATGCTCAAGAAACAGCAAAGCCTAAAAATGATGACTTCAACCTTGATGATTTAGAAGATGACGATGATGATTTTGCTCTTGATGATTTAGATGACGATGCTCAAAAAACAGCAAAGCCTAAAAATGATGACTTCAACCTTGATGATTTAGACGATGACGATAATGATTTTGCTCTTGATGATTTAGATGACGATGCTCAAAAAACAGCAAAGCCTAAAAATGATGACTTCAACCTTGATGATTTAGACGATGACGATAATGATTTTGCTCTTGATGATTTAGATGATGTGCCTAAGGAAATTATTTCAGAACATGATAGTTTACCTAATAAACTTAGTGAAGAAAATTCAAATGCAGTAAGTAGTGACTTAGTTGAAGAAGAAAATAAAACAGAAATAAATATAGACGAGTTAAAAGAAAAATTTCCTTTGGATGATGAATATATTCTTCCGTTGCCACTTTTTAGTCCTCTTGATGAGCTAAATAAAAATGAACTCAAAGTTTTACAACTTGTTCATAACTTCAGTTCTATATCTGAAATTATAGAAAATACAGAACTATCAGAAGAAGAAACCTATGCTATTTTAGACAAACTAGTAGAAGAAGATTATATTGAACAGTAGTTCTTTCTTGTAATTTAATAATAAATATAATATAATTTCGAATATTTTATTTTTGAGGTAAATATGAATCAAAATATATTACTTGCAATGCCCTCAACACCAGAATTACTAATAGTTCTATTTATCGTTTTAGTTATTTTTGGAGGAAGTAAAATCCCTAAATTAATGGGTGGTTTTGGTAAAGGTATAAAAGAATTTAAAAAAGGTGTTACCGATGATGATAAAAAAGAAGAAAGTGAAGAAAAAAAAGTATTGGCAACCTCTGAATCAAACAAACAATTAAATGAAAACAGTGAATCATAAAAGTGAATAGAAAACAATTTATTTTATCTATTTTATCAATTCCATTTTTTTCACAATCACTAAAAGCAATAGGAAAATCATCATTTCTAGAAATTGGGATTTTAAAATATTCTGGAAATTACAACTTTAGAAACAGTGGTTTAAAAAAAATGCTTTGGGAAGTTTCTAAAAGAACAAGTATTGAAGTTTCTTTTGATATTATTGATATAGATTTAAAAAATAAAAAGAAACTGTTTAAACATCCTCTTTTATTTTTAACAGGTGATAAAAAATTTTCACTATCAAAAACAGAAATTAAAAATTTAAAAAATTATTTAACTTTTGGGGGTTTGCTCTTTATTGACTCTGCAAGTGATGAAGCAAGTGGAACATTTAATAAATCTATAGAAAATTTAATTGAGAGCTTATATCCTAAAAAGAAATTAAAAATAGCTCCTAAAGATCATGTTATTTACAGAACATTTAACTTGCTTGATAAACCATATGGAAGATTAAATATAAGCTCAAATTTTTATATAATAGAAGAAGACAACAGAATAGAAATATTATATTCCAAGAATGATATAATAGGAGCACTCACAGTAGATGATTTTAGTAACTGGAAATACTCGGTTCCTGAAGGAAATAAAACAAGGGAAATGGCCTACAGAACAGGGGTTAATATAATTATGTATGCAACTTGTTTAGCTTACAAGGCAGACCAAGTTCATGTAGATTATTTATTGAAGAATAGACGATGAATAGTAAAATATTAAGTGAATTTGCATATAATAAATTTACATTTTTAAATTTAAATTTATCTCCAATAAATATTTTTATATATATTGGATTTTTGGGTATTATTATTTTTAGTATATATAGTTATCTAAAACTACCTAAAAAAAGAATTTTATTATTGTCCATTAGATCACTACTGTTACTATTAATGCTTTTTATTTTTTTAGAACCATCTTTAGAGTATGTTAAATTTAATAAAGGTAAAAAATCAATATTTTTCTTTAAAGATACCTCTAAATCATTAACCCTCCCTCTGAAAAATACAGAAAATAATAGGTTTCAAAATTTAAATTATTTTTTTAAAAATAATAAAATTATAATTGATAAATTAAGAAAAGAATACAATACAATCTTTTATAGTATTGGAACAACTCTTAAAGCAATTGATAATAAACATAAGATTACTCCAATAGATGATGAAACAAGAATAAGATATTCATTAAATAAATTTTTACAAAATCATACAATAAATGAAATATCCTCAATAATAATAGCATCTGATTTTATTGATACAGATGAAAAATTAACAAGCTCAACGGGTATAATAAGAAAATTAATAAAAAATAAAATTCCCTTAAACTTAATATTACCACAAATTAAGACTACAAAAGATATCTTCATTAAAAAAATACAATATGATAGCTATGCTTTTGTACAAAATACAACTTCAATAGACTTAGAAATATCATCTATTGGATATAAAAATATAAATAAAAAAGTATTTCTGTATAGAAATAAAGAAATTATTGATAGAAAAACTGTTTCTTTAAGTGATAATAAAAACATTAAAATTTCATTTAAATTTAAACCTAAAAATGTGGGAACATACATATACACGGTAATTATTCCACCTGAAAAGAATGAAGAGTTACTAATTAATAATAAAAAAGATTTTATAATTAATGTAATAAGAGATAAAATAAGAGTTGTACAAGTTGTTGGAAAACCTAGTTGGGATGTTAGATTTATGAGGCAATTATTAAAAAATCATCCAGATGTTGATTTGGTATCATTTTTTATTTTAAGAACAACTAATGATGTATATTTAGTACCTGAAAGAGAACTATCTCTTATACCCTTTCCTGCACACGAATTATTTTATGATAGATTAAATAGTTTTGATTTAATTATTTTACAAAATTTTAATTACGCTCCCTATGGAATATCACCATATCTACAAAATATTAAAGATTTTGTTACTAAAAGAGGTGGTGGACTTGTTATGATAGGAGGCCTAAATTCCTTTACTGCAGGAGGCTATAAAGGCACTCCAATAGAAGATATTTTACCCGTTAATTTAAGCTCAAAATCAGCAAAAGATAGTATTTGTTATAAAAATACACATTATAAAATAACTAAAAATGGTTTAGACTCTCCATTCTTTAAGTTTGCAAACAACTATAAAAAACAAAAATCTGCTTTAGCAGGCTTACCATTATCAGAGGGTTTCAATAAAACGACATTAAAACCAACAGCAACTTTAATTGCTAAAACAGATAAAGTATGTAACAATAAAACTTATCCCTTAATAGCAACTATACAATCAGGAAACGGAAGAACAATGGCAATTACAACAGATAGCCAATGGACTTGGAATTTTCATAAATTAATAGATATTACCCATAAGCAAATATATAGTTATTTTTGGGATAAAGCAATAAAATGGTTAATTAAAGACCCTGATATGAAATTAATCAAAGTGTCATTTGATGCTAACATCATTTCTAAAAAGGAAACTTTATCCATTTTAATTAAAGCATATGACTACCACTATAATCCATTAAAAAATAATAAACTATATTATCAAATAACAAATATTGACAATGACAAGTTTTTAATAAAAAAAGAAGTAAAACTAGACAATTCTGGAACAGCCCAAATATTAGAAAAAATTAAGAAAAATGGAAGATATAAAATAGAATTTAAAACTTATCTAAAAGGCAAGTTGTTAGAAAATAGTTACAGTATGTTTATTGTTAAAGATAAATCCAAAGAATTTGACAATCCACAAATTAATAAAAAGTTTTTATCAGAAATATCAAAATATCAGAATATTAAAATACTAAGTTATGATGAAAGTGCAAGTAAAATTAAAATTAAAAAATTAATCTCAGAAATTACAGAAAAAAAATATGTTCCTATTTGGGATAATGTTTATATGTTATTGTTATTAATACTATTATTTTTACTTGAAATATACATTAAAAGATATAAAATTTAAAGAGGTTTTTATGATAAAACTAGTAATCAGTTTGTTTTTATTAAATATTATAGTTTGGGCTTTACCCAATAGTGATGTAACACATCAAATTTCTAAATCTCCTGATCATAGTATGGATAAGGCGATACCTTATTCTACGGGAATAACAACTCAAGCTAGGGGAGAAAAAGAAAAAATAATAAATATACCCATTATATATATATCCGATTTTGAAGGCCGTTTTATAAACATAGATAAAACTCAAAAAAATAGCTACTATAACCTACTCGGAAAAATAAAATATTACCAAAATATATTACCTCTAATTAATAACTGGGAAAAACCTATTACTCTAAATAACGGAGCAAGTTTTTGGCCAAGTATTTCAATTAAGTTTTTATTACAACAACCTAAAGGCATAGATTTTGTATATTCATTACTTAAAGAAAATAATTTTGACATAATAAATATAGGAAAAAAGGATTTTTATACTCCCTATAATATAATGAAAAAACTATCTCAAAATAAAAAAATTATGAGCCTTCCGTTTTTATCATCAAATATGAATTGCACTAATTCTCAAAATTTACCACTTTGTAAATTAACTAAAAACAGAAAATACAGAATTCTTAAAATAAATAATGTAAAAATTGGAATAATTTCAGTCGTTTCACATACTATTATGAAAAAAGCATTTTATAAATCTATTAAAAATATGAATATTTTACCAGAAATAAAGCAAACTAATAAACTAGCAAAATATTTAAAAGAAAAAAAGGGCGTTGATGTAATTATTCTTTTAGCTCAGGTAGAAGACAAGGAGACTTCTCCTAAAAAAACAATGAATTTATCTGAAAAATTAAAAAATATAGATTTAATAATTAGTAATGCTGAAAACACAAGGTTAATAAGAAGATATAATAATGACATCTATATAATAGGAGCAAATCCTGATAGATATACCCCTAATTTATTACTATTAAAAATCAAAAAGATAAATAATAAATTTCAAATAAAAAATATTGAAAATTTAAACAAGAAATTTAAATACAAATCAAAAGTTTCCATTATTTTTAAAAAAATCTTAGAAAACTATAGAAAACAGTATTTTAAAAAATATGATTTACCTATAAATAATATGAAGATAAAATCTCTTTCTTTTAAAACATTTTATAGTTTTATTTTAAAATTAATGATTATGAAAACAAACAGTGAAATAGCTATGATTAATGAAGGTAATTTCAATAATAAACCTTTCCCTATAAATAAACTCACATACGATACTATAGAAAAATCGATCACTTATAACAATAAAATCGCAAGTTTCAGAATAAAAGGAAAATTACTAAAAAAATTCTTAAAAAAAAATAAAAATAAACTCCTTTTTACAAATATAAATTTTGGCAAAAATATTAAAATTAATGGCCGTAATATTATTGATAAAAAAAAATACAAAGTAGTAACAACTGAATTTATTGTAAATGGTGGTGATGGATTTTTTAAAGATGAATTTTTTATTAAAAAGAAGAAGTATTATGGTAGAATAAAAAACATATTTAAAAATTATTTAAAAAAAGAAAAATTTAAAAAGAAAAACTCTTTTTTTAATCCTAGTATTGAATTTGAAGACTTATCTAAAAGGTTTTTATGGGAATTTTATAGTAATTTAGGAATCTACTATATAAAAAATGATGTATCCAATGACTCCGTATATAGTAAGCCTAGATTTGATACAACTCCAACAGAATTATTAAAACTAGATTCAAATATTAATCTTATTGGAAGTTCTAAATATCATATAATTGAAAATAGATTTGAATTACATTACTATCAATCTAATGAAAATAATACTGAATTTATGGAAAGTAATGACACAATAAGTTATGCTTTTAATTACAAAAGTAATTACTTTAAAATAAATAATCAGAATAACATATTAATCCCACTTCCATTTTTAGAAAGTAAACTTAACAGTGAATTGACAAAACCCAAAATAGAAGAAAAACACTATTTTGAATTATTTTTCTCAAGTGGAATATCATTTCTTTCTTCTGATAATAAATTTGAATTTAAACTAGGCTTACAAGGTTCTAAAGATTTCAGAAAAGATGATGATATTTTATTAGGTTCAATTATTGGATATAACTTAAACAACTATGAAATTAAAAGTTTAGATATTCCAATTAAAATAACATCTAAACTTGATTATTTCCTTGGATTTAATCAAACAAATATAGCAAATTTTTTATTTAATATAAATATTCCAATATTAGGATTTTTTCATTTTTCTACAAAAATAGATTCTTATGCTTATAAAGAAAAAGAAAAAAATTGGTCTTATTCATATAATCTATTTTTTGGGATAAACATGATATATAACAACTGGTTTTAATAATTTTATTCATTTTTACTCTAAAAACTCATAATTATTTGATTTTATAGCAATTTTATGTATAGATATTATCTCATATTTATTTTTTGGAGGAAAGTATGAAAGCAATTATGATTGGATTAGTAGCATTATTTGCAGTATCTACAATTTATGCAGGTAAAACTGTTGTTAAAACTAAAAAAGTTGTTGTAAAAACAGATAATGATAATGTTAAAGTTAAAACTAAAAAAACAACAATTAAAAAAGATGACAAAGGCGTTAAAGTTAAAACCAAAACTAAAAAAAAGGTTAAAGTTAAAGTTATTAAAAAATAATTAAAATTTAAACTTTTTAACAATTTCATTTAAATTTTCTGATAAAGCTGATGTTTCATTAGATTTATCATAAACAGATTCACTCTTTTCATACAACTTAATAGATAAGTTACTTGCTTCTATAACCGAATCCATAGAATTACCAAGCTCTTCATTTATTTCAGTAGTTTTATGCATAATATTATTTACATTTTCTGTTATATAATCTATCTTTTCAGAGGCATCATCAATTTCGATAGCTACTTCTTTAATGTTACCAGTACTATTATTAACTGCTGTCAATGTTTGTTGCACATTATTTGATATTTCAGCAATAGTTGAGTTTTGTTGCTCTATAGCTGATGCAATATTAATATTAACATGATTAACACTTTCAATATCATCAGACATATTGATAATATGCTCTACAGATTTCTCCATTTCAGTTTGTATCCCACCAACCTGTTGTGATATTTTTTTAGTTGCATCTGCTGTTTGATTTGCTAGATTTTTAATTTCATTAGCAACAACAGCAAACCCCTTACCTGCTTCTCCTGCACTTGCAGCTTCTATAGTTGCATTTAAGGCAAGTAAATTAGTTTGACTAGCAATTTCTTCAATTAAAGTTACAATATCAGTTATTGATTGTGTAGAACGATTTAATTCTTTCATTAATTTGGTTGTTTCTTTTCCGTTTTCTGAGGCTTTTTGAGAAAGAGCACTTGCCTGTACTGTATTTGATGATATTTCATTAATTGTGGCATTCATTTCTTCTATTGCCGATGACACACTTAAAGTCATATCTTTTATATTATTAGAGTCTTGCTCAATTTCTTTAAACGAACTATTAATTTTTTGTAATTTATTTTCTAAATTATTTATATCCGAAGTTGCTGTATTTAACTCTTTAGTCATTTTTGTGTTTTTACTATTTATATTTTCTAATTTATCTTTTACTTGTTTAGTTATTTCATTATTATTTTTATTTCCTTCCTTCATTTCAATACTTTCAGATTTTAAAATATCTGATGATTTATTTAAGTTTCTAGCATTACTGTTTAAATCTATTATCATTTTTTGCAAATTAGAAATAAATTTATTAAAAAATATAGAAACTTCATTTATTTCATTATTACTATTAGAAACTTCATTTAACCTTAATGTCAAATCAGCTTTTCCACTAGAAGCAATTTCAAAAAAGCTTTTTAAATTCAAAATTGGTTTTGATATTAATCTGGAAATAAAAAACAAAAGAATAAAAATAATACTAATTGCAACCATTGCAGACATAAGAGTTTTCTTCATAACAGAAGTTTTGGCCTTAATAACTTCATGTTTATCATAATGAACTAAAATAACCCCTATAATATTACCTGAGTAATCTTTATATGGTCTTGCAGTAATATAGTCATCATTTTCATTTAAAGTTTCTTTTTTGCCAATATATGCTTTTTTTATAATTTGAGTAAATAATTTTTTATGCTTTTTTAAAATTTTATCATTATTGCTAGTTGTTAGATACAAATCTCCAAATCTTTCACTCTCTTTAAGTTCTCTATGGGCTCCTTTCATTGTTTTTGAATCAACAAAAAAAGCAACTGTCATATTTTCTGTTTTTTCGTTTTTAAATAATGGCCTTATGTCTTCCATATACTCAAATGTTCCTATCCATTTTCCTTTGTATTGTATTGGTACTATTGCTCTAACAGGAATAGCTCCTTTCCCTACTTCCATACCTTTTACTATTTTTTTGGTTTTATTCGCATCTATGATTGTTTTTCTAAAACTACTTAAATCATCTCCATGTTTATTTTTTTTCCAAGCTCTATAAAATGATTTAACATCTGCTGTATGAAAATGTATTTTAACAGTTTTTTCATCTGACATTTCCTTTATTCTAGCAATAATAGAGTCTAAATAATCAGTAAATTTTTTTCTTTTTTCTTCTTTTTCTCCATCTTTAGCATATTCTGCATCATTAAATAATTCAATTAACTTTCTATTTTCAGATAATAAACTAGCTCTCTCTGCAGTTACCTTTATTTTAGCATCAATATCACTTTTTATTTTTTCAGGCATATTAACTATTGTTTCAGAAATAATAATATCTCCTAAATTAGTTAAATTTGCTTGTCCTGTAATAATTCTAGCTATAATTACCAATAAAAATATAAATATTACTGGTATTATCATTTGATATTGTATCTTAAGGTTTTTAAAAAAGCTCATAATTGTACTCCTTCTATAATGGCATATTACTTTTTATTCGGATTTTTCTATAAAGCTATAAAGTAATTTTTCTTTTTTTATTCAAAAAATTGATTTTTTACAACTTACTTTATTATTATAAAAATACTGATAGGAGGTAATCATGGAAAGAAGGAAGAATATCATAGACTTAATTGAAGTTAATAACAAAATTAAGGTAGTAAAAAGAGTTTCAAGAAGAAAATCAGACAGAGTACCTATTAATGCTGTTGTTGAAGCAGAAACAGAAACCTCAATGACAATATTAAAAGCAAATGATGTTAGTGACAATGGTATTTCTTTAGAAAGCAGAGTCCCTTATGATGTAGGAACAGAACTTTTAATGTCTTTTTCTGTACCTGAAAGTAATGCTGGAATTATTACAGTTGCAGGACAAGTAACAAACACAACCCTTTCTGATGATGGTAAATCTCTTAAATTAGGGATTAAATTTATTGCAGGAACAGAAAAATCTAAAAATGAACTAACAAAGTATGCTGAAAAAAACATTATTGACAAATGGTTTGTTTCGTAAAAAAAATATAAGATTTTTAAAAAAAGTATTGACATTATCTTATAAAAAGTATATATACATATTCACACGTGCCCAGGTAGCTCAGTCGGTAGAGCAGGGGACTGAAAATCCCCGTGTCGTTGGTTCGATTCCGACCCTGGGCACTTTCTATTTTTTCCTTATAATTTAATTGGTAGCATTATGAAAAATATTCAAATTATGGGAATTTTAAATTTAACTCCAGATTCTTTTTTTGATGGAGCTAAACATAATTCTATAACTAAGGCATTAAAACATACTGAAAACTTAATAGAAAGTGGTGCTGATATTATAGATATAGGCGGAGAATCAACAAAACCATCTGCAAAACCTGTATCCCTAAAAGAAGAAACCAATAGAGTGATACCAATATTAAAAGAAATACGAAAACAATTCCCTAAAATAACACTCTCTATTGATACAACTAAGTCAGAATTGATGAGAAGTGCCATAAATGAAGGAATTGATATAATAAACGATATCTCAGGGCTTATGTGGGATAAAAATTCTACTAAAATTGTTGCAAATTCCAATCTCCCAGTCATTATAATGCACTCTCCATGGAAACCAAATGAAATGCAAAAAAAATATCACTACCCAAATGGTGTAATGAGCAATATTATTTCTTTTTTTGACAAAAGGATAATAGAGCTAACAAGTCAAAATATAAAAAGAGAAAATATTATTATTGATCCAGGTATTGGTTTTGGTAAATCAATAGATAATAATTTTGAAATAATATCAAAACTAAACTATTTAAAAGTGTTCAATTTACCTATTCTATTAGGGGCTTCTAATAAATCTTATATTTTTAACACAATAAATGATAAAAAAAGAGAAAACCAAGTTGAAGGAAACTCAATTACAGAATTCATTGCATACAAAAATGGTGCCAATATATTGAGAGTTCATGATGTTGCATCAACAGTAAGAAATATAAAATTATCAAATAAGTTTTTCAAAAATTTACCTTTATAACAGATTATCTTTAAAAAATCTAGTAAAATTTAATGTGATTTGACATTTTTCTATTTTTATAGTAGAATATGGTACATTATATGGAGGCTTTAATGTTTCAAACTAATTACCAACTAAATGAAAGAGTTATATTCAGAGGGCAAGGAGTTGCAGAGATTATTAATATTGTAGAAAGGAATAATCTTGATTATTATGTTTTAAAAGTATTTAATAAAGATGTTGAATTTATGGTTCCAACTAGTAATCAAACATCAATAAGACGCCCTATTCCAGAAACAGAAGTTAAAGAAATTTTTGATTTTCTTGGAGATAAAGATTTTGAAATAAAAAAAAGTAATTGGAATAAAAGATTAAGAGAATATACTGAAAAACTTAAAAACGGCTCAATCTATGATGTTGCAACTATCTTAAAAGAATTAAGCTTTGCTAAAATGAGTAAAAAATTATCATTTAGTGAAGATAAAATATATAAACAAGCTAAAGAATTAATAATACAAGAATTAGTTGTTTCTGATAATTCAAACAAATCTGTAATTGAAATCAAATTAGAAGAGTGCTTAAAGTAAAATAAATGATTAATTTAATTATCCCGGCAGCAGGTAGCGGATCAAGGTTTTCAGAAAAAACACCTAAACAATTTGTAAAAATACAAGGGATAGAAATTTTAGAAATGAACTTATTGACTTGGATTAACATTAAATTAGTAGATAAAATTTATTTAGTTTTGCCACAACTGGAGTTTGAATATAATAAAAATAAATATCAAAAATTAAGTAATAAAATCATTCCCATAATTGGGGGAAGCTCTAGAGCTGAATCAATAAATAATGCTATAAAAATACTAGATAATAAAAATCCATATACCCTTATTCATGATGGGGCAAGGCCATTTGTAACAAATATACTTATAAAAAGAGTAATAGAGGCATTAAAAATACATAATGCGATAATTCCTGCATTAAAACTAACAAATACAATAAAAAAAGTAAAAAATAATCAAATAATAAATACCATAAACCGAGAAAACCTTATTTCCGTACAAACACCACAAGGATTCCATACTAATATAATAAAAAAAGCATACTCTAATATTAATCTTAAAAACATTAACTTTGATGATTCTGAATTAGTTGAAAATATTAAAGAACAAGTTTTCTACATTGAAGGAGAAAAAAATAATATAAAAATAACAACTCAAAATGATTTGGATTATGCTGAATTTCTAATTCAAAAATACTTTAAGAAATAAATCTGGAAACCACTTCAAACTCTCTTATAGATTCATTCATGATAATTCTTGCTGTTCTTGAGAATATTTTTAATTTGGCATTTTTAAGTGTTTCATCATAAAATATCGTTAAACCTTCTTTATCTAAAGACTTTAAGCCTCCTGAAAGTAAAGATTTAGACACTGTTTGAGAGAAATATAAAATTTTTGATAATACATTATCTTTTTCTTCTTTTTCCTCATCTTGATTAACAACAGCCTTAATATATAAATCATTAAATTTCCATTTTTTTAAAATTGTTTTTGTTAACTGAAGTTGAAATTTTTTTATAATTCTTAAAATTAATTCATTTTCAGATAATTCAATATTGTTTTCTTTAATAAAATTACTTGCTAAATTTAATGCTACAATTCCACCAATATTATGTAACAATGCCAATGTATATAAAAAACTTTCATTTAGTTGTTGCAATTTTGCAAAATTTTCTGCAATAATAGCAGTTAAAAGTGCATCCTTAAAAAATTTTTGAGCAATTTTTTCAGAATATCCTGATTTAAATAAACTTCCCTTCATTATTACAGCTAAAATTAAGTTTTTAGTCGCTTTTAGGCCAATTAATCCAATGGCATCTTCCAGGTTTACAATATCTTTATTTTTTTTATAAATAGGAGAATTTGCAAGTTTTAAGATTTTAAGAGTTAAAGATGGGTCTAGTTTAATTATATCAGAAAATACCAAAAAAGTACTATTTGGGTTTGCAACTGCTTTATTTAATTCTAGTATAATATTTGGAAAAGAAGGAACATCAAAACTTTCTTCTTGTGATTTTGTTTTAATGTAGTCAAGAAATAATTTTTCTATAGGAATTTTTGCATTTTTTAAAGTATTTTCTTGTAGGGTATGATACTTCTCAATATCTATAAGAATTTGGCTTTCATCTTCTTGTTTATTTATATTTTTAATAAAACCTAGCACTTTGGATAATAAATTTTTATTTTTTTTATTTGGGTCTAAATCATTAATTAAATTTTTCATAAAACCTCCTTCTCAACAATATGTTCTCGGAATTTTTATGATAAAATCAAAATATTTATATTAAAAATGGTATAATTGATTTTAAAAATGTAAACTTTAAAGCTTTTATAATTAAATTTATGTCTTCATGACCAAAACTTGAATATTCTTGTATAAAATATGGTATCCAAGTATTAACAGCCTCTTTTATAGAATGAAATGAAGCAGATTTAAAGTTTTTATCAGTAGCATTAATAATACAATTTAATGCAGTGATTGTACTAGGATTATGATTACCTTGTATTTCTAACTCTACTTGCTTTTCAACAACTTCTCTTATTTTCTTAAAACTTTTTTGCTTTATTGTATCAATCCCTATTTTAAATATCATATTATATATTATTCTTACTTCAGGACATGACTTTTCAAGTTCTGTATCAAAAAACTCTTCTAATTCAACAACAAATTTAATTACATATTTAGCAATTTCAAATAACTTAATATCCTGATCACCATTAAATTTTTCAATTTTATAAAAAATTACATTTTCTAATTCATCAATGGTATCTAAAGAAACATTTGATATCTTATCAATATCTGTTTCTAGATTTTCTTGCTCTTGAGTAAAAATATATAAAATATCTTTCCAAATTTGATTTTCAGGAAATAAAAGAATTGCCGTTATTTTATTATACTCTTCTTTTCTAAAAATCATAACGCCTCCATTTTAAACCATTTTATTATATAATAAGAAAAACAAATATACAATTTTTTTTAAAAATGTGCTATATATAATTTTTATATTGGGAAATATGGAAATTTTAAACAAGTTAATAGAAAATATTGAAGACTACGAAATAAAAGATAGCCTTGTTGGAGTTTTTGAAACAATAATAGAAAGTAAATACTGTGGAATTTCTTCAACTTTAAAACCAGCATACAGAAAACCATATAATAATATTGATATTATTGGTAATTCCGCTAAGAAAGTAGCTAAACTTGCTCTATCAGATAACGAATTGGAAGCCTCAATAGGCATTGCCACAATAAATTCGGCATTAAATAGAGATAATTTAAAATTAAAAAAAATAAATGCCTATGATTTATTACCAAATTATAATAATGTTGGGGTCGTTGGACGCTTTCCGTTTATAAAAAAATTAAAACATCAAATAAATAAGCTATATGTTTTTGAACTATTTCCACAAAAAGGAGAGTATCATTCAAAATATCTAAAAAACTACATAAATGAATTAGATATACTAGCAATAACAGCAACAACTTTAATTAATCATACATTTGAAGAATTAGTAAAATATAAAACCAATAAAACTAAAATTATATTACTTGGTCCCTCTACTCCTCTAAGCCCGATACTGTTTGATTATGGAATAGATATTATCAGTGGAACAATAATAAAAGATAAAGATTTATTTATTAATGGTATTAAAGAAGGTAAAGGTTTTAAAAATTTAAAAGGAAGAGAATCTATCTCTATTATAAAAGATGAATATTGAAAGAAAAATTAAACAAAAAATATGGAGTAAAGAACATAATTATTTCTTAATTGTACAGCCTGGCCTAGAATCAATTCTAAAAAATGAAATCATATCTTTCGGATATAACACTACAAAAGAAACAAATGGAGGTTTAGAGGTAAAGGGAAAGCTTGATGTTTTATATGATTTATCACTAAAAACAAGAGTTGCAACTAAAATTCTTTTCAGGTTAGCAACTTTTAAAGCAACTCACCTCTCTGAAATAAAAAAAGCTTTAACAAGGCTAGATTTTTGCTTGTTTTGGCCTAAAGACACTAATTTTGATATTATAGTAAGCTCAAAAAGCTCTAAGTTATATCATACAGATATGGTAAAAGAGTTTCTTGCTAAAGAAATCTTAAGTTTTGGTAAAAAAAATGACTTTAATTATATTTTGGATAAAAAATCTCAAGAAAAACTATATGTTAGAATAGAAGATAATGAAATAACAATTAGCCTTGATGCTAGTGGAGATTTTTTATATAAAAGGAATATAAAAAAGAAAACTTCAAAAGCTCCAATAAGAGAAAATATTGCGGCGGCCCTGTTATTAAAGTACTGGGATAAAAATAAATATTTACTTGACCCTATGTGTGGAAGTGCAACATTTTCCATAGAAGCATCTATGATAAAAAATGATATAATTCCTGGATTTAATAGAGAATTTAATTTTATGAACTGGGTTAATTTTAAAGAAAAAACATTTAATTTTCTAAAAAATAAATATACCAAAAATCTTAATTATAATATTAAAAACATTATGCCATCAGACCTAGAAGAAGCTTCAGTTAAGGTTTCAAATGAAAATTTATCAATTTTTAATGGAATAAAAGCAAAAAAAGAGAATTTTTTAAATATCACTCCGTCAAAAGAAAGTGGATTTATTGTTATGAACTTACCCTATAATAAAAGGATTAAGGTGGAAGTAGATTTTTATAAAGAAATAGAACATAAATTATTAAAAGATTTTAAAAACTGGGAATATTTAATTTTAGTTTCTAGAAATCATAAATTCAATAAATTAAAAAAGGACAATTTAAAAATAAAAAATGGTGGAATATTGTTAAATATCTATCATGGGATAATATAGGAGGAATTATGAAGTTTTTATCACTTTTGATTTTAATATTATTAAGTATCACAATTTACAGTGCAGATTGCGATACAGTAATACCTGATAAAAAAGATGGAGGTTGCTTAATAGGAGAAGGAGACTCCGGAGATTTAATAACCTGCCTGATAAATGCTAAAACTGATAAAGAAACTAAAAAATGTCATCAACAAGAAAAATCTAGAAAATGTAAAAAAATATCAGAAAAATTTAAAAAAGTTAAAAATCTAGAAACAGAATGTAGTTTGTTTTATAGCAGTGAAAAAATTGATTGTTTGATGAAAGCTAAAATTTTTGATGAATGCCAAAAGAAAGAAAAGAAGTAATAAAATGAGTTTTACTAAAAAATAAAAAATTAACCTGAATCGTTACACTATTTGAATATTAACTGTTTATAATATTTTTTTTCTTTTTGTTGTAGAAGGAATGTCTAGATATTTTCTATAATTACCAATAGTTTTTCTTAATATATTAAGATTATGTTCTTCTTTTAATATTTTAGATATTTTAGCATCAGACAAAGGCTTCTTTTTATCTTCATTATCTATGATTTTTTTTATTAAGTTTTTAACTTGCATCATAGATTGGTTTTCTCCTCCTATAACTTTTACCGATGTTGAAAAGAAGTGTTTTAATTCATATATACCAATATCTGATATTAAATATTTACCTGAAGTAGCTCGACTAATTGTTGATTCGTCTAGTTCAAGCTCCTGAGCGACATCTTTTAAAGTAATTGCTTTAAAAAAATCATAGTTTCCACTATTATCAAAAAAGTCTTTTTGTATTTTTATAATAACTTCCATAACCCGAATTATTGTTTTTTTTCTTTGTTTTATTGCATTTATAATATGAATTGCCGCTTGTATTTTTTCTTCTATATATTCTCTTGTTTCTTTGTCCGTATTTGGGTCCATTAGTTGTTTTCTATAGTGATTACTAATTCTTAGGGAGGGGATTCTCTCTTTGATTAATTCAACTCTATAATTATTTCCTTCTTTGATTAATCTAATTTCTGGTTCAATATTTTGAGGTTCTTCAGGATAAAACTGTCTTCCGGGAATGGGTTCTAGTTTTTTAATTAATTTTATTGCTTTTATTAGTTTGCTATCAGGAATATTATACTTTTCTTTTAACTCTTTAATTTTATTATCAGCAAGAAGTTCCAAGTCATTTTTTATTATATCAATAACATAAGATGGATAGTTGTAAAGTTTAGCCTGGATGTATAGTGATTCTATTTTGCTAAAAGCTCCACAACCAATAGGGTCAAATGTATAGATTTTATTTAAAACATCCTGAATATCATCTTCTTCAATAATATCATTATTATAAATTTTATTATAAATTTTATTTATTTTATTTATTATGTGGTCAAAAATATTTTCCTGTTTTATTATTTCTCTTTCTTTTTTATCATTAAGTTTATCACTATAAATAGTTATTGTTTCATCTAAGAAACCATCATAATTTATATTTTCTACTAATAATTCTGCAATTTTTCTATCAAATTCATCTTTAAGGTGAATATTTGCTTGTTCAAGAAGGTGAGACTTTAATGTTTTGGTATTTTTGCCTTTTTTATCTGGATCATACAAGTCATCATAATCAGAGTTTCTTGTTTTATATCCTTCAAAGGTTTGCCCTCCATTTTCATAGTGAGCCTTCCAGTCTTCAATACTAAACTCATTTTTTTTTTCTATTTCCTCTAGTTTAGCAGTTTCTATGGGAAATTCTTTTTCTGTTTCAGGTATTGAACTATTAATAGTATTTATTTCTTCTGAGTATATTTCATGAGTTTCTTTTTCTAGTAGGACATTTTCTTCAACTTGTTTATCAATCTCTTGATTTAAGTCAGTTAAATTATATTGAAGAAATGTTACGGATTGTATCATTTGTGGAGTAATTTTTTGTTTTAGAGCCAGTTTTTGTTGTAGTCCTAATTCCATTAGTCCTCCTTATCTTCTATTTCTTTCTCTATTTTCCATAGTTTTAATTCTTTATTAAAATTCCAATATTGAATGTACCTATTAGTTTTTAAGGTATTTGAAGGAAGAATAACCTCTTCTCTTTCTATAATCACTTTATACTCATCTTTATTTATTTTTTTCATTAAAATTAATTTATATGAGTTTACAGTGCTGTTTTTATATTTCTTTTTGATTTTATCTAAAGTTTTATAGTCTTCTGCTTTGAGAAATACCTTTAAATTATCAAATCTTTTCCACCTAATAAATGCATTGTAATTATCAGGATAGTGTTTAGTAAATTCAATTTTTTTTGTACTAGCATTACATGCCAAAAATAATATTATTATAATTGTTATTAAAAAATATTTCATTTTATTCCTAGCCATCATTCATTTCTACTATAGCATTATTTTTTCCAATATTCAAGTTTTGTAAAAAACTTATAAAATATTTAAATATTTGTTAAATGTTAGTAAAATGTTTATAATGTAGTACTTAATTTTTGGGGTGAACATAATGGGTAAAGAAAATATAAAGAAAATACAAAATTTAATGAACTTAGAGTGCGGGGATGTTTTCTCTGTTTTAGGCATTCATTATATTAATGAGACAAAAAGACAGGGACTTGTTGTAAGATTATTTTTACCAAGAATTGAGCAGGCTTTTGTTATTGACAGGAAAACATCTAAAAAGCATAAAATGGTTCAAACAGATGAAAGAGGTTTTTTTGAAATTGAGTTTAAAAGAAGAAAGAAGTTTTTTGATTATAAATTTGAAGTAATAAACTTTGAAGGACATTCATGGCAATTTGATGACCCATATCATTTTTTACCTATTATGGGAGAAATAGATTTGCATCTTTTATCAGAGGGTAATCATTATAAATCCTATGAAATATTAGGTGCTCACACTAAAGAAGTAAATAAAATAACTGGAGTTTACTTTGCTGTATGGGCTCCTAATGCTAAGATGGTTAGTGTTGTTGGTAATTTTAATCATTGGGATGGCAGAATTCATCAAATGAGAAATATGAATGGCTTTTGGGAAATTTTTATACCAGGGTTAATTGAGGGAGAATTATATAAATATGAAATTAAAACACAAAATAATCAAACTCTTTTAAAACAAGACCCATATTCTTTTTTTATTGAATCTGCACCTAAAACAGCATCAATTGTTTATAACTCTGATAAACACAATTGGAAAGATGAATTATGGATGAAAACAAGAAAAGAAAAAAATGCATTAAACGCCCCTATATCTATTTACGAACTTCACATTGGTTCTTGGAAGCGAGGAGAGAATAATAGATATTTGTCATATAGAGAAATTGCAGATCCATTAGTTGAGTACATAAAATCAATGGGTTATACTCATATTGAATTACTGCCTATTGCAGAACATCCATTTTTTGCATCATGGGGTTATCAAGTAACGGGTTATTTTGCTCCTACATCTAGGTATGGGAATCCAGAAGATTTTGCTTATTTTGTTGATATTATGCATCAAAATGATATTGGAGTAATCTTAGATTGGGTTCCTGCACATTTTCCTAAAGATGAGCATGCTCTTTCACTATTTGATGGAACTGCTCTGTATGAGCATTCAGATCCAAGGCTAGGAGAGCATAAAGATTGGGGAACAAAAATCTTTAATTTTGGAAGATATGAAGTAAGAAATTTTTTAATCTCAAATGCATTATTTTGGTTAGATAAATATCATATAGATGGATTAAGAGTAGATGCTGTAGCATCTATGTTGTACTTAGATTATTCTAGAAATGAAGGAGAATGGATTCCTAATAAGTTTGGTGGAAGAGAAAATATTGAAGCTATTGAATTTTTAAAAAGATTAAATGAAACTGTTTATATGCAGTTTAGTGATATTGTTACTATTGCCGAAGAATCTACATCTTGGCCATCTGTTTCAAAGCCTATATATGCAGGAGGACTAGGTTTTGGATATAAGTGGAATATGGGATGGATGCATGATATTTTAGATTATATGAAACAGGATTCTATTTACAGAAAATACAATCAAGGCTCTTTGACCTTTTCTTTATGGTATGCTTTTAGCGAAAACTTTGTTCTTGCATTATCACATGATGAAGTTGTTCATGGTAAAGGTTCATTAATTGAAAAAATGTCTGGTGATACATGGCAAAAGATGGCAAATTTAAGATTGTTATACACATATATGTTTACTCATCCAGGCAAAAAATTAACTTTTATGGGAATGGATATCGCACAATGGAGAGAATGGAATCATGATAGAGAGTTAGATTGGTATCAACTTGAAGAAGAAAGATATAGAAAATTTAATTATTTTGTTAAAGATTTACATAGAGTTTATAAAGAAAATCCATCTCTTTTTGAAGTAGATTTTTCACATGACGGGTTTCAATGGATTGATTTTAATGATAGCGATAATAGCATTGTTTCATACATAAGAAAAGGAAAGGATGAAGATAATTACACTATTACAATTTTAAATTTTACTCCTGTTGTTAGGGATAGTTATAAAATTGGTGTTCCTGAAAATTGTGAATACGAAATAATTTTTAATTCAGATAGTGAATATTATGGTGGCAGTAATATTGGAGCCCCGCTTCCTTTAAAACCTGTTAAAATGTTTTGGCAAGAAAATCCGTATGCTATAGAGTTAACTTTACCACCATTAGGAGCTTTAATTTTAAAGCCTATTAAGTAGTTTTTCGTTTTTTTAGTGCAGTTTCAAAGCCCTAGCCAAAGCATTGGCTTTATAGGTCTTTTACACTGAAAAAAGTAAAAGCAAAGCTTTTCTTTTTTATGATTTTATAATAAAAACAATATATTAAATAATTAAACTATATTTTTATCAAATTTGAATGAGTATCATTTATGAGGTTAAAACCCACACAAGTGGGAGGAGATAATTATAAAAATTTCTTTTCAACACCTGTTCTAGCGTTAAATTCTTTAATTTTGGCATCCCACTCATCAGCTTTATGCCATTCTCTTGTCCAATAATCTCTATCATACCATTGAGCATCTAACTCTTCAACTGTTTTACCTTGTTGCTCTATCCAAGTAAAATATTTTAAATTATGCATTCTTCTAAGTTCAACATAGTTAGGCTCAATAATGTTATCAGTACCTAAACCCATTAAGTCACCATAATAAGTCATAGCAGCTACTTCATGAGTAAAATCTCCTAATCTTTCTTGTTCTTCTTTCATTCTTGATTGATACATTTCCATAGAATCTGTACCTATAGTAAGAATAAAATCATTTTCATCCATTTCATAGTATTTAGCTTGTTTGATTGCACCCATAACATTTGCAATACCAGAGATTCCAAGTAAATGAAGTTGGTCAATTAACTCTTGTTTAACACCTTGTTCTAATAAATATTTATGTCCTTCAGGCTCATTGAACAAACGCATAATGTGCATATTTGGTTCATCATCAATACCTGCAACAAAGTCCATACTTCTAATATTATGTACCCAAGGAATGTGTTTATCACCTATTCCCTCTATTCTATGAGAACCATATCCATTTCTTAATAAAGTAGGACATTGAACAGCTTCACCAACACCAAGTTTCATATTAGGAAATACTGTTTTTAAGTATTCACCTGCACCGAGTGTTCCTGCACTTCCTTGAGTTAAGAAAATACCTGCAAATCTTGAGTTTTCATCTTTATGGTATCCAAAAACTTCTTCCATAGCAGGCCCTGTTACTGCATAATGCCATAGTGGATTTCCTATTTCTGCAAATTGGTTAAGATTAACTATTTCATCACCTCTCTCTGCCATTAATTCTTTAACTTTGTCATAAATTTCTTTAACATTAGATTCAGAACCATGAGTTGCAAAAATTTCAGCACCTGTTTCTTTTAACCATTCAAATCTTTCTTGAGACATATCTTCGGGTAAAATAGCTATAGCTTCACATCCTAATAGTTTACTATCATAAGCTCCACCACGGCAATAGTTACCTGTAGAAGGCCATAAAGCTTTTTGAGTTGTTGGATCAAATGTTCCATTAATTAATTTTTCTATTAGTGGACCATAAGTTGCACCAACTTTATGTGCTCCTGTAGGAAAAAATTTACCAGTTAATACAAATATTTTAGCTTTAACTCCTGTTAATTCAGTAGGAAGTTCTATATAGTTAACTTTACCAAATTCTCCTGTTTCAGGATCGTTCTTCCATGTTAATCTGAATAAATTAAGAGGGTTAAAGTCCCATAAACCAATATTTTTTAACTCTTCTTTAATTTTTTGAGGAACCAATTCAGGATTTCTCATTTGTTCATAAGTGGGTAAAATAAGTCCCTTTTCTTTAAATCTTTGAATAGTGTTTTCTAAAACTTCTTCTCTTGTTTTTTTTGCCATTTTTTTCTCCTAAAAAATCAACAAGGCCTCTAATATCATCGTTAAAAGCCTATTATCTATTTATTTAATCTCTTTTTGTTATTTTCTAAAACTTCTTCTATTTTTGCTATAGGATTTTCAAACTTACTCAACCAAATCATAGCCATCATAGCAAAAGGCTTAAATGATGCTTGATGATAAGTATCTTTTAGGTGAGAATCAAAAACTTCTCTTGTTACTTCGCCGTGTTCGCAGTTCAAGCCAGTTACATCAGCAGGAAGAGGATGCATGTATAGTGCATTATTAGTTAATGCTTCCATTTCTTTGGTGTATTCCCAGTTCATGTGGTCTGCATTTTCAAGTAAGCAACTTTTTTCAAGAGCATCAAGTCCGTCAAAGTCTTGTGCATGCAGTAAATCTCTTCTTTGCTCCATAACAGAATAAGAAGCCCAAGATTTAGGACATACAACATCAGCATCTTTAAATGCTTCTTTCATATCATGGCTAATAGTAAAGCTACCACCACTCTTTTCAGCATTTTCTTTTGCAACATCAATAACACTATCCATTACATTATATCCTTCAGGGTGAGCCAAAACAACATCCATACCAAATCTAGTAAGTAAACCTATCATTCCTTGAGCAACAGATAATGGTTTTCCATAGCTTGGTGAATATGCCCATGACATTACTAATTTTTTACCCTTTAAATTTTCTAAAGAACCAAAGTGATCCTTAATTTTAGATAAATCACTCATAGATTGAGTTGGGTGGTCTATATCTGATTGTAAATTAATTATAGTTGGTCTTTGGTGTAATAATCCCTCATTGTAGCCAAAATCTAATGCAGAAGCCACTTCTCTTTGGTATCTATCACCTTCTTCAATATATAAGTCATCACGAATTCCAATAACATCAGCTAAAAATGATATCATATTTGCAGTTTCTCTAACAGTTTCACCATGAGCAATTTGTGATTTTTTTTCATCTAAATCTTGTAAGCCTAAACCTAAAGCGTTACAAGCTGAGCTAAAGCTAAATCTAGTTCTTGTAGAATTATCTCTAAATACAGGAACAGCAATACCAGAATCAAAAACCTTTGTTGAGATGTTATTTTTGTGCATTTCTTTTATTATTTCAGTAAAAAGCATAGTCGCTTCGATTTCATCGTCACTTTTTTCCCAAGTTAATAAAAAATCTTTACCAAACATATCAATATTAAGTTCTTTTAATCTTTCAAGATTTTTTTTAATTTTTTCATTCATTGCGACTCCTAAAAAATATATTGTTTAAAACATTAAATGCTTGAATTTGTCTATTTAAATAGACGGATAGTTTATATATCATACTTTAAAACTTTTGAATAGAGTTTTTTTATAATTTTTTATAATTTTCTCTCCACTACAGTGGGATTATAACATTTTCTTTATAATAATATTGATTTACTTAATATGTTAAATTAAATAATTCATATTTTATACATAAGCTCCAACTTGTTGGCATGGAGTAAATAATTAAAGTTCATTAATCATTAAATTAACAATTTTTTCATTGCCTGCGATAATATTTCCACTCATATAATCAAAGTTTTCACCTTTTAAGCCCTTTATTACTCCCCCAGCCTCTTTAACAATTAAAGCTCCTGCTGCAATATCCCAAGGCTTTAACTTCTTTTCCCAGTATCCATCCCAAATTCCACTTGCAGTATAAGCTAAATCAATAGCTGCACTACCTGTTCTTCGTATATCTCTACATTTAGTTATCATTTTATTGTGTTCTTTGAGATTATTGTCATTATTTTCATTTTTACTATATGGAAAACCTGTTGCGATAACTGAGTTTATTAGCTTTTCCTTTTGTGATATTTTAATTGGGTCATTATTTAAAAAAGCTTCTTTTCCTTTTATTGCATAGTACATTTCATCGAAATAAGGAATATAAATAACACCTGCTTCTATGCCTCTTTCGCTTTCTATTGCTATAGAAACAGCAAATAAATAAAATTTTTGAGCAAAATTAGTTGTTCCATCTAATGGGTCTATTATCCATCTATATTTACTGTTTTTAACAAGAATATCTCCACTTTCCTCTGCCAAAATTGAATCTTCAGGAAATTTGTTAAAAATAGAACCAATTATATGAGCTTCTGCTTTTTTATCAGCATCTGTAACTAAATCGATATCTCCCTTTTTTTCTATAACTAATTTTCTTTTTTTAAATCTTTTAAGAAGCACTTTTCCTGCTCCTTTTGCAAATATTTTTGCATATTCTATTCTGCTTTCTATATCATTCATTTTTCTCCTTTTTTTATGCACAAATATTCCCTTAGAATGCCTTTGTGTAATCCCTATTTCAATCTGGATAAACGATTTTTAAGCTTAGTCACCCCCTTTAATACCAGATAAAAACTATATTGTAGAAAGGAAATATTGTCAAGCAGTAATTAAAATTCACTAGAAATAAAAACAAAGAATAAACATAAACAAGTATTTTTTTAACTTATTTGTATTGACAAATTTTATAAATTAAGCTATAAAACTATAGTTTATACATTATGTATAACAAAAATTTTTTATTTTATTATAAATAGGAGTATAAAAATGAAAAGAATTTACCAAATTCTAGCTCTTTCTTTAATCTCAATGTTTGTGTTTTCTGCATGTGGAGATGAGAAAATTGTAAAAAATACAGATAAAGAAAGCTATACCTTAACTTATAAAATAGACTATAAAGGAAGTTCTGAAATTAAACAAGTAAGAGCAGCTTTTTTTGATTATGAAACAAGTGTACAAAATCAAATGCCTGCTGGCTCTCCTGCAAGTGCGCTTTCTTTTCCTACTGAAGCCCTTACAACAGGTGGAGTTGATTTTTCTAAAGAAGTTGAAATTAAACTAGAAGGATTTAAAGGGAAAAAATATTTAGTTGTTATTTATGGTGATGTTGATACAACAGACGGAAAACTAGAAGTTCATAGTATAGACCCGGTTTATCTAGGAGCTGATTTTACTCCAACTAAAGATGAAACATTTAATGTTGAATTAAAAGACCAAACAACTAATGAAGATTTATGTTCTAAAGAACATCCAAATGGAAAATGTGAAGATAATAAAGTATGTAATGAAGGTGTTTGTGAAGACAATTGTGTGCCTGATTGTACAGATAAAGTTTGTGGCGATGATGGTTGTGGTGGTAATACTTGTGGAACTTGTGAGGCAGGTACTATTTGTAGTGAAGACCAATTAACATGTGAAGCAACTACAAAATCTTATGAAATGAATATTACCGTTAATTACACAGGTTCAAAAGAAATAAAAAGAATAGGTCTTGCTGGTTATGATAATGATACTTATGGGGGAATGCCTAAATATGCTCATTTTATAGACGGACCTATTACTTTTCCATATACCTTTACTTTAGACCCAACAAAAGAAGGAACATTTAAACTTGCAACTGATTATAATGGTGATTTTTATATTTGGCTTTATGGTGATGTTGATGGAACTGGTTTTAAGGCAGAAGATACTGACCCTCAAGTTAAATTTTCAGTAGTTTTACCCGAAAGTAATATTACCGAAAATGTTGAAATACTAGATATTGATTAATAAATGTTAAAAAGTATACTAAAACTTATAGAAGAATTTGTTTTAAAGCCTGCACTTCTTACAACTGGAGTTTTATTAATAGTTGCTATTATTGTTTTATTTCTTTCAAGTAAAAATATAAAAACTACTGTAAAATATTCTGTTTTGGGTTCGGTGTTGTCATTTTTAGTAATTACTATTTTTACAGTTCTTTCCATAAAGTTAAATGAGCCTAAATATCTCAATTTAATGTATCCATTTATACTAAATGTTTGGTATTTTATTTTAAAAAAGAATAAATATAGAATTTTGTGGTCGAATATATTTATGATAGTCGCTTTTTTAAGTGATTTTTATTTGGTTGAAAAATTATTATTTGAATAGGAGATTTTATGAAGTTTTTGATTTTATTTGTTTTTATGTTTAATCTCCAATTATTTTCTTATGAATCAAATATAGAAAATATTTTAAAAAATATGTCTTGGACAGGATTTTCTGCAAATATGCAATTAGATTTAAAAAGAGGAAATAAGGAAAGCCTAATAAAAAAAATGACAGTCAAAGCTATTGATACTAAAGATGGACAAAAAATTTTAGCAATATTTACTTTTCCTTCTCACATGAAAGGGATGGCTTTTTTAGCTCATTGTAATAAAAACCTAAAAGATAAAAGGTATATTTATTTAAGAGCACTAAGAAGAGTTAAAAAGGTTCCTGCTAATGGTGATAATTTTATGTTAAGAGATTTTTTGTCTCTTTATTTGTTAAAACCAAGAGTTGAATTATGGAATTACAAATTATTAAAAGAAGAAAATAGTATTGTTACTGTTGAAGCTATTGCTAAATCTGATAAAACCATAGAAATTACAGGTTATAAAAAACTTATATTGAATATTAACAAGAAAAAAAACATTATTGTTAAAACAGAATTTTTTGGTAAAGATGGCAAAAAAAGAAGAATACAAACTGTTTTAGAATCAAAAAAGATAAATAATGTTAATTTTATTACTAAAATGGAAACAAGTGACCTTGATGAGGGCGTTAAGGCTGAAATTATATTAACAAATATAAAAATAAAGAAAATCTCTTCAAAGATATTTACAACAAGATATTTAAAAACTTTATAAAATAAGGAAATCATGAGAATAATACCTATTTTGGCATTTTTTATATTTACTGTTAATTTATTTGCAGAAAATAATTTAATATCAGGTTATATCAAGGACTACAATTATACTGATATTAGTGGAGCTATGTCTGACATAAATTGGAGTAATCAAAAATTAAAAAAAGATAAATTTATATATGATAGAGGTGGTTTAACTTTACAATTAAGGTTTAATAACGATGTAACTAAAGATATTTATTTTAATACAATATTAGAATTTGATTATGATTTTAAAATTTTAGAACAAGAACCAACTTCTTTGAATTCAGATGGCATGACAACTTATTTTAAAGAAGGTTATATAGGGATTAGAGATATAGGAGGGTTCCTTGATTTAAAATTAGGGCGTCAGTATATTTTTTGGGGAAAATTTGAATGGGGTGGGGCACTTGATGTTATTTCTCCATGGAATTTTATGACTATGAGTGCAGAAAAAGAGAACTATAGAGTTGCTGTTGATGCCTTAAAATTAGATTTTAATCTTTTTGATATTGCAACATTAGAAACAGTATTTCTTCCAATTGCTCCTATAAATAAAATGGAATTACCAAATCAAATGGGGCCACTAACTAAAACAATAGCAAAACATTCATCAAGAAATATTACCAATACTGAAATTGGTGCTAAAATTACATTTGAGGTAGGAGAAGATACTGATTTTTCATTAAATTATTTTAAAGGATATGATAGAAATTTTTCTGTTGTTGTTGATATGAATGTGGCAACATTTACTCCAGAATACAAAAAGCTACAAGTAATGGGTTTAGATTTTGAAACAATATTATTTGATACAGTTTGGCTTTTTGAATTAGCATATCATCATACAGAAGATGAAATTGGTAAAGATGTTAGTATTAAAAATAGAAATATAAAAACAGCATTTGGCTTTGAAAAAGAATTTTCTAATGGTTTATCTATTTCTTTACAAATATCTTACACAAGATTATTAAATTACAACAGGCAGTTAGAGTATGATAGTTTGAGTCCTATGCTTGGAGATGATATTTTTGTATCAAGAATAAATACATATAGCACTATTTACAGAATAAGATATTCATTTACTCCAATGTTAAGTTTTCAATTTTTAGGTTCTGCTGATTTATTAGATTTAAATATGATGAATTTATTGTTTGCTTCTTGGAATATATCAAGCCAATTAAAATCTTACATAGGTGTAATAAATTTTAGAGGAGCTAGTGGTACAAGATTTGGGCGGCTTGAAGAATTTAGTAGATTCTTTTTTGAATTAAAGTATATGTTTTAAGATGAATAAACTATATGACTTAATTATAATAGGTGGTGGAGTAGCAGGACTTATAGGGGCAATAAAGGGAGCAGAAAAGGGGTTACAAGTTGCTCTTCTTGAAAAGAACGGTAAGCTAGGACGAAAGATTCTAATTTCTGGTGCGGGTCAATGTAATATTACAAATTCTGATGAGATAAGTGAATTTTTAACAAAATATGGTAAAAACAATAAGTTTTTGAGAAATTCTTTATATAATTTTACTCCGACTGACCTCATGAGTTTTTACAAAGATAATGGATTGAATTTATACATTAGAGATGATGGAAAGGTATTTCCCGAAAGCAAAAAAGCAGGAGATGTAGTCTCTTTATTATATGATTTGTGCAGAAAAAACCATGTGGATATATTTGTAAATCAAAAAGTTGAATCTATTGAATATAGTAATAATTTTATAATAAATAACGGAGTTTTTTACTCTAAAAATGTGTTGATTGCAACAGGTGGAATAACATATCCCCATACCGGTAGTACGGGAGATGGTTATAAATTCGCAAAATATTTTGGGCATACAATAATTGAGCCTAAGCCAGCATTATCTCCAATTTTCATAGAAAATTATCAATTTAAAGATATTAGTGGTATTTCATTTAAAAATGTTGAAATAATAATCTTAAATGAGAATAATAAAAGAATAGCTACATTAAAAAATGATTTATTATTAACACATAGAAATTTATCAGGGCCGGTAATATTAAATATATCTAGGTATGCAAAAGTAGGCTATTATTTACAAATTAACTTTGTTGGATTTAGTAAAAGTGAAGTTAAAGACGATTTATTACACACACAACAAGAAAACGGTAGGAGATTATTAAAAAATTATTTAAAAAAATATAATTTACCAACTAGATTTATACTAAAAATATTAAATATTATAAATATAGATGAAAATATTAAAATTGCAGATATAAATAAAAAAATGAGAGAATCTTTGCTTAGAATGTTAACAGAATATAAAAATAAAATATATAAAATTTCTCCTTCAGGTATGGCAACAGCAGGTGGAATTAATATCAAAGAGATAAATCCTAAAACTATGGAAAGTAAACTTGTAAAAGGGCTATACTTTGCAGGAGAAGTTCTTGATATAGATGGAGATACAGGGGGCTACAATATTCAGGTGGCCTCAAGTATGGCTGTATTGGCAGTGAAAGATATTAAAAAATAAATAAATAATTTAAAACTCTATCTTGAAATAAAGTATAATTCGTAGTATAATAACTTATTGTTTTTTGGGTATTTTTATGAATTTAGGTAATATAATCAGGAATAATTTCCACTATATAATAATATTTATCTTTTTATTATTATCATCATGTGCTGCTTCAACAGCAAGTAAGGCTTATTGTGATGACTCTGTTAAGTGTCTTGAAGGGTATGAATGTGTTAAAAATAAATGTGAAAAAGTCGATTTGGAATGTTCTGAAACAAATAAATTTGGCTATTGCAGAGAAAAAGATAAGGAATGCTATGATGGAGTTTGTAAAACTCTAAAGGAAGCTAAATGTAATTCTGTTGATTGTAGTGGTAATGGAACATGTGATTTAAATGATTTTGATAAAGCTATTTGTATTTGTACAAGTGGCTATCATCCTGTTGGTTTAAATTGTGTTAAAGATGGCCTTGAGTTATGTGGTAATATAGAATGCACAGATACACAACATTGTGAAAATGATAATTGTAAGGAAAATACAAAACTTGTTCAATGTGATAGGCATATAACTATTCCTGAAAATGGAGAAATCATTGTTACCCAGTTTGAAATTAACTGGGTAAATGATGCCTGGGAAGAAACAACAAAATGTGAATGGGATTGTAAACAAGGATTTAAAAAAGATGAAACCGGTGAATTATGTATTGTTGAACTTGACAAATGCAGTGCAGAGCATCCTACTGGTATATGTGATATAGATGGTTATCTGTGTATAGATGGAGCATGTACACCGCCTCCTACTATGGGGTCTATGTGTAATACACAAAGTCAGTGTCCTAGTGATATGATTTGTCTTTTAAACGGTATAGAAAATGGTTATTGTACTAAAAGATGTACAGATGATAGTGTTTGTAATGATTATAAATGTGGTGATTATTTAAGTGGTAAATACTGTTTACAAGCTTGTAATAATATTTTAGATTGCAGAAGTGATTTTACTTGTAATAATGATAAATTATGTAGGCCTAAATGTTTAAGTGATAGTGAGTGTAAAGATTATCAAATTTGTGACAATAATAGTGGTTTATGTGTTACTCAAGACATAAACTGTGATATGTTCTCTGATAATTCTTGTTCAGAAGTGGGAAAATCATGTTATCCTTTTGATGAAATTAGTTATAATGCTTGTGCTGTAACAGGTACTTTAGAAAATGGAAGATTGTGTAATAAAAATAATCTTTGTTTACAAGGTAGTATTTGTGTTGATCACGATAATAATTCAGAAACGACCAAAAGGTGTGAGCCTGCTTGCAAGCCAAGTGAAGGTAATATTAATAATTCTAAATGTGAGGAATACAACAGGTGTATTTCTGTTAATAACTGGGATGATTTAGGTTACTGTAAATATGATAGCTCATTGAAACCAGTTGGTATAGAGTGTAATTCAGATTTTGATTGTGATTATCAAAATGGAACATGTATGGCTTTTGAACATTACAATATATGTGTGGCAAGTGATTGTCCTCAGCAAGGAGCTCTTGATAATACAACTTATCCTAATGAAGTTATGTGTGTAGGTATGAATGTAAATGATTCTTGGATGATGTATTGGATGGATACTTGCGAAACGGATAGTGATTGCTATAGTAGTAATTTTTATTGTTATGAAAATACTTCTTATCCATATCCTAGTAAATATTGCAGACCTCGCCCTTAAGATATTAATTAAATGGAGAATTAAATGAAGTTTAGATTTTTTTTATTTGGGTTATTAATTGTTCTTGTATATTCTTGTAATAATAACAAAAAAGCAAAAATACAAGGAGTATTCCCTAAAACAATTAATAAATATAATAAAACATCAGAAATTATTGAAAACAACTCCAAAAAGTTAAATTTATATCAAAAATATAATGAAAATAATGCAATGACAGAATTTATTAATGCAAAATATGATAAAAATCTAGAGATTTATCGCTATAAATATAAGACAGCTCTTTATGCTTATTCTGAATTTACAATTGCAAGAGATAGCAGTTACGGCAAATTTGATAAATCTGAATTCGCTTATCAAGTAGCAGGTAAAGTTGTAATTTTGTCTAATGAGTATATTTACATAGTAAGTTTGCCATTATGTGATTTAAATAAATTAAAAATTGTAGCAAATACTAAAATAAAACTTCCTAAAAATAAAATAGATTCTATTTCCAATTATCAAAAACTTTTTATAAATGATGATAATTCTTTTCCTTTTTTTAAGCAATATATTAAAAGGGAAGCACAATATAAAGGAATTATTATATCAACGATAGAGCCATTGAAAATAAATCAAGACTCTATTAATAAATTAAAAGTTTTTATTAAAAAACAAAAAGTTACAGAAGAAACAAATAAATACATTTTATTTACAATAGAAGATAACAATTCATTATTTTTATGGAATAAAGAAAAATCTATCTTATTTTTAAATTTTACAGAAGATGATTTAGAAAAAATTAAGAATATATAAATAATTACTTGTGAATATTGATTTTTTAGTTATTATAAAGTATAATCTAAGATAGATTTAGAGGTTTAATATGAAATATATAATATTTTTTCTATTATCATTTAGTCTTTTAGGGCTTGAACAGCAAGTTGGAGTTATCAGATCTGTTGAAGGAAAAGTTTATAGAGTGCGCTCCACAAGCAGAGACGAAATACTAAATAAAGGTGATTCTATTTATAGTAGTGATTTAATTGACACTAAAAAAGGTAAAATAAAAATAAAATTTAATGATGAAACAGAAATATCATTAGCTAAAAAAACAAAATTATCAATTAAAAAATTTGTAGTCGATGCTAGCAAAAGTAAAAGGTTTGCACTTTTAAAATTAATTTCTGGAGACATTAAAGTTAATGTTAAAAGAAAGTTTGGAAATAACCTTTTTGAAATAACTAGTGGATATATTACACTAGAAATTAAAGGAACTTCCTTTGTTTTAACTAACCACTCCCAAAAGGTAAAAATATTTCTTACAGAAGGAATTATTGCAGTTAAATCAGTTCTTGATAAATTTAATAAGCTAAAGCTTACTTCTAATAAAGTATTAGAAGTAAGCGGAGAAAATTTACCTATTGTTACAAATATAAATATGGCTCAAATAAAAAGTTTTAATTCAAAATTTGAAACTATAGAAAATAAAAATTCAAGCAAAACAAATAAATTTAAGTCTTTTAATGAAGGAGAAGTAACAAGTTCTGCGAATAAATATATTGGAAAGATGAGGTCTATTTTATCTAATGCTTATACAGTATTAAAGAAAACTAGAAAAGAAAAGAATATACCTAAATTAGATTGTATTAATGGTAATGTAATGACAATAAAAGGGTATGTTAGAAGGGCTGAAGATAATGGTGTTGCAATAGATGAAGCGATTGCGAAATCTAATTTAAGTAAAGCAAAACAATTACTAGCTAAGGTTTATTCCTCATTTAATGAAGTTAAGCAAGCAGAGATTGCAATGAAAAGTTGTAACAATGATATTATTACATACGGAGATGATAATAATAATATCACTCCAACAGTGGAAGAATTAATTGTTGAAAATGATTATATTGAAGAAAAGAGTGATCCTATGGACATTTCTTTTAAAAAAACAGATACATCAAGTAATACAAATGTAGAATTAGAGCCTGTTCAGGCAAGTCCTTATTTTTAATTATGATATTAACAAAGATAGAAGCTATTAAACAAATTATAATATGCCAATTTAGGTGTATTGATTATGGAGGTAAAATTTAAATGGACGATTTAGTCGGGAGTTTTATACTCTTGTTTATTCTTTTCCTTTTATCTAGTTTCTTTTCATCGGCAGAGACTGCTTATATTTCATTAAGTAAAATAAGATTAGAAAGTGATGCTAAAAATGGAGATAAAAGGTCACAAAAAATATTAAATTTAATAAATAACCCTAAACAATTTCTAACAGTTATTTTACTCGGCAATAATATTGTTAATATTGCAGCTGCGTCAATTTCAACATATATAGCAATAGAGTTAATTAAAAATAGAGAATATGCTGTTTTAGTATCAACTTTTGGTGTTACTTTTGTTGTTTTAATTTTTGGAGAAATTATTCCAAAATCATTAGCAACACATTATTCTTTAACCCTTGCTAAAAAATACTATAAGTGGATTAAATTATTTGAATTTATAATGAAACCATTTATTGTTTTAATAAATATATTTACATATCCAATATTAAGAAAGTTTAAATCTCCTATTATTCTACATATGACAGAAGATGATTTTAAATATCAACTTGAAAAAAGTAGCCAAAATGGAGTATTTGATCAAGATGCTTCTGAAATAATTACTAATGCTGTTGAATTTAAGGATATTACCGTTTCTGAAATATTAACCCCAAGAGTAGATATTGAAAGATTAAATAAAAATACTACAATTAAAGAAGCAATGGAATATGCAACAAGTGTTGGTTTTAGTAGAATTCCTATTATTGAAGAATCTGTGGATAATATAATTGGAATTGTACACATAAAAGATATTTTTAAAGTTTATTTAGAAAAGTATAATGATATTGAAACAATTACCGTTAAAGAAATAATGAGAAAGCCATACAGAATACCCGAAGATAAAAAAATAAATGAATTATTATGGGAAATGAAAAAATCTCATTTACAAATGGCTATTGTTATTGATGAATATGGAGGAACAGAAGGGCTTGTAACAATTGAAGATATTTTAGAAGAAATTGTTGGTGAAATTAGAGATGAATACGATAAAGAAGAAGATGATGTTCTTCATTTAGATAAAGCAATAGGCAAAGTATTAATTAAGGGTAGGGCAGATATTGGTGAAATTAATGATTTATTAGAAATAAATTTACCTGAAGATGATTTTGAAACTATTGGTGGACTGGTTTTTAATGAACTAGGAAGAGTTGCGAAAGTAGGTGATGAATTAATTAAAGATGGTGTTAAAATTACAGTAAACGATGTTGATGGTGTTAATTTAACCAAGCTTACTGTTTTAAAATTAGATAATAAAAAATAAAATAAGGAGAAGTTTATATGAATATAGCTGTATTAGGCGGAGGTAGCTGGGGAACAGCTTTAGCTAAATTGCTTTCAGATAAAGGATATAATGTTAAAATATGGGTTTATGAAGAGTCTGTAAAAAAAGAGATAAATAATAAACATGAAAATATTACATTTCTACCAGATTTTAGTTTATCTAATAATTTGGTAGCTCATAATAATATAAAAGAAGTAATAAGAGATGCAGATATGTTGCTATCAGTTCTTCCTTCTCAATTTGTAAGAAAAATTTTTACTGAAATAAAAGATGACATTCCTTTATATATACCTATTGTTTCTGCAACTAAGGGAATAGAGTTAGATACTTCCTTTTTGATATCAGAGATATTAGAAGATGTTTTGCATGAAAGATATCACTACTACTTAACTTTCTTATCAGGCCCTTCATTTGCAAGAGAAGTTGCTTCTGAACATCCTACTTTGGTTACTGTAGCATCTATAAATCAAAAACTCGCTAAAAAAGTACAAGAATTCTTCTCAACTTCATTTTTCAGAGCTTATACAACCAACGATGTTATTGGTGTTGAAATTGGAGGAGCATTAAAAAATGTAATTGCCATTGGTGCAGGTATTGTTTCTGGTTTAGGATATGGAAGTAATACTACTTCAGCCCTTATAACAAGAGGGCTTGCTAATATGACTCAATTTGCAATAAAAAGAGGTGCAAATCCATTGACATTAAGTGGATTAAGTGGTTTAGGTGATTTAGTTCTAACATCTACGAGCTCGTTATCTAGAAATTGGACAGTTGGAAATAGATTAGGCAAAGGTGAAAAAATAGATGATATTCTAAATAGTATGAATATGATTGCAGAAGGTATAAAAAATAGTGAGTCAATTTACTTTGCGGCTCAAAAAATAGATGTTGAAATGCCAATATTTAATACGATTTATAAAATTCTATACAAGGGGTTAACAATTAAAGAGGCTGGAAAAGAATTGATGACTAGAGATTTAAAAGCGGAGATTAAATAATTGGAAAGAATTGATAAGCTTCTTGTAAAGTTAGGATTTGCTGATTCTATAAAAATGGCTCAGGCTCTTGTAATTGCAGGTGATGTACTTGTAAATGAGCAGAAAGTTGCTAATTCTTCAGTAAAATTTAAAGAAACGGATAAAATAAGAGTAAAAAGTAAAAGTCCTTATGTTTCAAGAGCAGCTTATAAGTTAAAAACAGCATTAGATAATTTTAAACTTGATGTAACTAATTATAATTGTGTTGATATAGGTTCTTCTACTGGCGGATTTACTGATTTATTATTGCAAAATGGTGCTAGCTTTGTTTATGCAATAGATGTAGGAACTAATCAATTAGCATATAAATTAAGAACAAACAAAAAAGTAAAGTCGCTTGAAAAAACAAATGCAAGATATTTTGATTTTATGAAATTAGAAAATATTGATTTATATACAGGAGATTTAAGTTTTATTTCACTAAAACTAATTTTAAAACAGTTTATCCCTGCAATGAAACCTAAAAGTAAAGCCTTGATGTTAATTAAGCCTCAATTTGAGGTTAGCAAGGATATTGCAGACAAATACAACGGAATAATTAAAGATAAGCTGATACATAATGATGTAATTAGTGATATTAAAAGTTTTCTAAATGATTATAGTATAAAAATAATAGATGTTATTCCATCAGTTTTAGCTGGGACACATGGAAATCAAGAGTATATTATTTATTTTATAAAAAATGAATGAATATTTATAAACCAAAGTAGTCTATACGAAGACAACTTTTTTTTTGGAGGAAATATGAGTAAATTATTGTTGTTTATGTTGATGTTTAGCTTAACAATTCTTGGTAATAATGCTATGAATCAAGCTAAAAACTTAACAAATGGTAAAGTTCTAGCTGCTTCTTATGCAAGTGATGGAAGTCAAAAGCTATTTGCAATTACTTCTAGTGGAGCCTACTTATTCATTAAACACGGTTCTAATTTTAATAAGTTTTTTGCAAAAACTTTTAAAAATACTGAAACACCATTGTTTAGATCTGCAGGCCTTACCGATATAGATAAAAATGGTTCTTTAGATTTATGGTATGCAACAAAATCTAATAATAAAAAAACACTATATGTTGTTAATACAAGACCCAAAAAAGGAAAATATAGTTTTTATATAGTGGCCTTAAGAAATAATGGCTCTGTTGTTAAATCTGGAAACTTACAAGTCAATGGAAAATTTCATAAATGGATGACAAATAAAGTTAAACATTTAAATCAAAATGTTAATGTTGTAAATAAAACATCTAAAAGACCTCCTTTACAATTAGTTAAACCAAATGCAGTTAAAATAGCTGAAGGATTAGTTGATGGAAAAGTATTAAGAGCAGGTTTTTATACAAATCAAAATGGAAGTAAATTCTTATTTGCATTAACATCTTCAAAAGCATATTTATTTTTAAATAATGGTAACTCATACAAAAAGTTTTTTAATAAAAAATTAAAAAATAGATATCAACTTATTTTAAATAGTGTAGGTATGTATGATGTTAAAGGAAATGGATTTGGTGATTTTTACTATATGGTAAAAAATAATGCAGGCAATAAAGTTTTATCTGTTGTAAATACAAAACCTAAGCAAGGAAAATATAGTTTCTATTTATTAATGAAAAAAACTAATGGTAGCTTAACAAAATCAGGAAATTTAAAAATTAATGGTAAATTTCATAAATGGATGAAAAAAAAACTAGGAATTAATGATACTGTCATTGTTCAAGCACCAAAAGAAGATAAGCCAATGCTTGGTGGAAGCTACATTTATTTGTGTGATATCACTACAAATGGAAAAGGTGGATACCGAACTGGTGGAAACTACTGTGGTATTTCCATAAATGACTTTAAGGGATACGAAATTATATTTCAACAAGTATATGGTCCTGTAAATTATATTGCAGCTCATGAAAGATACAGAAATGGCACTTGGAAATTAACTTATAAAGGTGCTATGAAAACTTTAAGATTATCTGATGTAAGAAAAACCAATAAATCAACACATATAAACTTTTCTGTAAATGGTGCACATGAAAGATATGATAGCTCTGTTACAAAAGTAAGAGTTTATAAAAAAGCTATTATTGTGAAAATGCCAAATAATCAGGAAGCTAGAAATATTTTTAATAATAATGTAAGATTAAGAAGAAATGAAACTATAGTAAATGTTTTTGTTTACAAAGAAAATAATCAAATAAAAATTGCTGTAATTACAACAAGAAAATTATATATTTTAGTAAACCAAAATTATTCATGGAGAGTTAATTTAAAGAGCAATATAAAGCTTAAAAGAGTAAAAATGGCTATGAATTTTAATGGTATGGAAGATGTTCAGAAAGATAATTTAAAGGATATTTATTATACTACTGTTGATAAAAGAAAAGCTTATAATCTTTTAAATTTATATTCAGTAGGGAACAAAAAGACTTATACAGCTTATGCTAGAATGGGTGAAGCAATTGGTGATTTTGATCCTGAAGTTGAATTTAAATTTACAAAAAATACACCTAACAATTTAAAGCCATGGTTTAAAAGAATGATTTTTAAATTTGGATTTGTTAAAAAGCCAAGAGAAATTTCTCAGAATGATCCTAAGGATGCTGTTCAATTATGGGTTAGAGATAATGGTTTTTTAAATAAAAACAGAGAATTACAATTAAGACTCAGAATGTATAATGGTGACCAAGATAGTAAATTTGTTGCAAAAGGTATTCATCCTATAATTGCAACAATTACTGCCAATAATGTTGTTTATAGAGCTCATTATAAAGGTATTGTAACGGCATACGATAGAAATACAAATAAATCCTATATTCTTTATGTTTCTAAAATTAAAAGAAATTTTGTAACAGCATTAAATTATTCAAATAATAAAATATTTCTTGGTACTCAAAATGATGGATTAATTATTTTTGATAAAAATGCTAATACTTTAAAAGTATTTAAAAACAGAAAATTAAAAAACAAAGATATATGGAAAATCATTAAAAAGGGTAACTCCTATTTGATTTTCACTGATTCAAACAGAGCAGTTAAAATTAAAGCAAGAAAACTAGAAAAATAGAAATGCTTAAACTTAAAGCAAGCCACCTGTTGCTTGTGAAGAATTCCTCTACATTTCGCAAGAGGTAAATTAAGTAGGTAGAAAGATAGTGAACAAAGAAAACGCTCTCAAATATTTATATAGATTAATCTCTCAAAGAGAATATCTAGAAAAAACCTTAATAGATAAATTATCTAAAAAAGGTGCAAGTCAAGTTGTTATAACAGAGAGTATTAGCAGATTAAAAGAGTTGGGATATATTGATGATAATTCCTTTATAAAGTCTTTCGTAAAGTCAGGAATAAGAAAGTTAAATGGTCCTAACAGAATAAGAAATAAATTATTTATGCTTGGTGCTAACAGTAGTGATGTAGAAATATCTTTAGATGAGTTTTATACTCAAGAACTAATTAATAACAATATTAAAATTTTAATTATTAAGAAATCTAAAAGCCAAGATGATAGAAATAAAGTAATTGCTTATTGTGTAAGAAGAGGATTTTCAATATCTGATATTTTAACTGCCGAATCTGAAATTAATCAAGGTTTATAACTTTATTATTTACTCCTCACATTCATAAATATACAAAAGAGTTTAAAAAAGATTGTGTTATAATTGTTTGATATTTAAAATTAATGGAAATCAACCAGAATAGTTACCAAATAGTTGAAAGAATAATAAATTATCTTTATAATTAACATAAGTTCTTTTAGGAGAAAAATGAAATTATATTTAACTATTAAATGTTTACTACTGTTGTTGCTACTGCCAACTTTTCTTTTAGGAAATATAAAAAAAATTAAAAACTTAAAAGGAAGAACAATAAGAATAAATATAAACAAAGATGTAAATAAAGCAAAGCTTGTTAATATCCAAGATTACATTCCAGATGCAATTGTTGATTTAAGTTATAATAAAAAAAATAGGATTTCAAAAAGAGCTTTATATAAAAAGAATATTTGTCTTGTGAATAAAAGACTAGCCCAAAAATTAAAGAGAATAAATAATAAATTAAAAAGAAAATACAAAAAAAGATTAAAATTTTGGGACTGCTACAGACCTTGGAGTATTCAGAAAAAAAGATGGAAAAGGTTCCACAATAAAAAATACATAGAACATCCGTCAAAAGGTTCTAAACACAACAGAGGTTTGTCTGTTGATGTTACCTTAGTAGATTTAAAAGGTAAAAAAGTAAGAATGCCTACAAAATTTGATAGTTTTTCTAAAAAATCATGGCATAAGTATAAAAGATTAAATAAAAAAGTTAAAAAAAACAGAAACTTATTAAAAAGAGTAATGATAAGAAATGGTCTGTCATATAGTAAAAGTAAGTGGTGGCACTATTCTTTAAAAACAAGAAAAAGATATCCTATTTCTAATTTTAGTATTTCGGATTATGTCAAAAAAATAAGAAAAGAAAAAAGAGAACAAGTATTTAAAAATAATAATAAAAAAAATAGAGATGTTTCATACGTTTCCTTTAAGGGGAATATTAACAACAATAGAAATATAGAATCCGAAATAAAACAAAAAATATCAAAAATAAAACCCAAAATAATAAATTGTTTTATTAAAGAAAGTAACAAAGGTATTGAATTACCCACTCAAATAGTAATTACATATACTGTGAGAAAAAATGGTTATTTTTATGATGTTACAATTCAAGATTCTAAATATAAAAATAAAAAAGATGACTTAAATTACTGTATATTAAAAGCATTTAAAACCATTAAAACAAATAGAATCCCTATGCCTAGATTAGGCAAAATCCCTCTTGAGTTTTCATTTGAATAACTTATAGATTTAATGAAAACTTTTTGTTTTCAGGATTTAATTCAAATAAAATTTTAGAAACTTTAGATTCTAACTTTTTATTTGAATTAACATAAATTTCTCCATTAATATAAGTAACTTGATATCCCTCTCTTATTTCTTTTTTGAAAACAGATAACTTTATTTTCTTTATTTCTTTCAAATCTTTTGATATCAACACAACAATACTATTTTCTATTCTATCAACATCATATACCTTGGCCTTATTGATAATATTTAAGCTTTTACTATATAAGTCATTATTATTTCCATAGCAAGATATTAATGACAGTAACATTGTAACAAGAATTAAAGTTTTAAACATATTTCCTCCAAATCAATTAAAAACATTGGAGTTATAGAAATTTTATTTCCTAAATTTAAACTTTTTCCTAAAATAAGTTTTTTAAACCTTATTTTAGGAAAAACTACATAAATAAATAAAAAAGAAAATGTTTTAAAATGAAACTTTATGTATTTTTTTGAAACTTAAATTGACAAAAGATATAGTTTTTGATACTCATTAATTTCTTATTTTGATGGAGACATATTGAATACAGAAATATTAGCACAAAAATTCTTTGTTTTAGCTAAGTTTTTAACATATCCAACTAAAGAGTTGAAAGATGATATTGAAAAAACTATTAGCCAAATTAAAGAAGAGAATACGCAAAAAACTTTTAATGAAATTTTAATTGGATTTGATAACAATAGAGAAGAGTTAGAAGCTGAATATACTTCCTTGTTTATTACAGGTTACCCTAAAACACCATGTCCACCTTATTTCTCTGCATATCAAACCGGTATGGTGGTATCTGAATATAGTAATAAGTTATATGATCTATACGAAGAATACGGAATAGAGTTATCAAATGAACAGTTTCCTGATTTTGTTCCTACAATGATGGAATTTATGACTCTTTTATTAACAAATGATTTAGAAAAAGAAGCTAAAAGTTTTTATAAAGAGTACTTATCATGGCTTGATGAATTTTCAAGTAATATAAAAAGAAATACAAAAAATGAATATTTTATAAAAATAGCAAATCAATTAGAAACGTTTATTAATGATGTTAATAATTTTTTTAACTTATAGGAGTATAAATGACTAAATCAGAACAAATAATAGCAAAAACAGAAAAATTTGGAGCACATAACTATCATCCTCTTCCAGTTGTTATTGCAAAAGCAGAAGGAATAATGGTTGAAGACCCAGAAGGAAATATCTATTATGATTTTTTATCTGCTTATTCAGCAGTAAATCAAGGGCACAGGCATCCCAAAATAATTAAAGCATTAAAAGACCAAGCAGATAGAGTTACATTAACATCAAGAGCATTTCACAATGATATTTTAGGTGATTTTTTAGAACAATTATGTAATTACACTGGCTATGAAATGGCTTTGCCTATGAATACAGGAGCAGAAGCCGTTGAAACAGCAATGAAACTAGCAAGAAGATGGGGTGTTGAAGTAAAAGGAGTTGAAAATGGTAAACAAGAGATAATCTTTGCCAAAGAAAACTTTCATGGAAGAACAATTGCAATTGTTTCAGCTTCAAATGACCCTGAAGCAAGAATCAACTATGGTCCATATACAGAAGGAATTAAATTAATACCTTACAATGACACAAAAGCCCTTGAAGAAACTATCACAGAAAATACAGTTGCATTTATGTTTGAACCAATTCAAGGAGAAGCAGGAGTAAATGTTCCCGATGCGGGATATTTAAAAACTGTAAGAGAAATATGTACTAAAAATAATATTATGATGATTGCCGATGAAGTACAGACAGGTTTTTGTAGAACTGGTAAAAAATTCGCTGTTAATCACGAAAATGTAAAGCCAGATGCTATGACTCTAGGTAAAGCATTGGGTGGTGGAGTTTTCCCTGTTTCTGCAGTTGTTGCAGATAAAAAATTTATGGAATTGTTCACTCCAGGAACTCATGGCTCTACTTTTGGTGGTAACCCATTGGCATGTGCGGTTGCTATGGCTAGTTTAGATGTTTTGGACAACGAAAACCTTGCTGACAGATCTGAAAAACTTGGTGAAATATTCAGAGATGAAGTTAGAAAGATTAAATGTGATAAAGTAGTAAAAGTAAGAGGAAAAGGGTTGCTTAATGCGGTGTTGTTTGAAGAAGGTTTTGAAGCTTGGAACACCTGCCTAGCATTAAAAGAAGCAGGTTTACTTGCCAAGCAAACTCATGGTAATATCATAAGATTTGCTCCTCCACTTACTATTAAAGAAGATGAATTAATGAAAGCAATCGCAATTATTAAAGAAGTTTTTGAAAAAATTTAAGACTATATCATAATTTGTAAGTATTTATTTTTTTCTATACTTAGAGTTTCTTCTGTTATTATTTCCCCCCTCTGTTTTTGAACCCTTATTACCTTTATAACTATCTCTACTTCTTCCTCGGTTTCTATCTCTTGAATTACCACCATTAGAATTTCTTTTTTGATTTGCTTCTTCAATTAATGGTTTTTTACCTGCCTTAACTTTTGAAAATACATCTAAAATTTGCTTAGCTTCTTTAAATGGAACAGTTACAAAAGAGAAATTTTCATGAATATCAACATCCTCAATTAATTTTTTAGAAACATTAGCTTTCTTAGCAATAAACTCTATTAAAGATTTTGTATCTATACTTGCAGAAGAACCTTTTGCGATAAATAATCTTGATTTTCCATTTAATTTTATTTTTTCTCTCTTTTCTCCTCTTTCTCTTACTGGTTTGATTTTATTATAATTTCCTTCATTTAACTCTTTACCATAAGCAAGTTTCAAAATAGAAGCCATTATGTCTTCAGTAGTTTTATCTTCATTTGATTTAATTATTGATTTAGCCCACTCAACATAAGCTTTATTTTTATTTTCTTGTATATTATCTTTAATATCTGCTTCAATTTTCTCTTTTTTAGAACTAATTATGTCTTTAATATTCGGAACTTCTTCTTTTTTAATATCAGTATTTGTTACTTTTTTAATAAATCCTAGCTTTCTAAATTCAGATGGAGTAATAAAGGTAATTGCAGTTCCTTTTTTTCCTGCTCTTCCGGTTCTACCTATTCTATGAACATAAGCCTCTGGATTCTGAGGTATAGAATAATTTATAACATGAGTTAAGTTATCTACATCAATTCCTCTTGCTGCAACATCTGTTGCAATTAAAACAGAAATAATTTCTTGTTTAAAACGCTTGAGGGTTCTTTCTCTTTGTGCTTGTGAAATGTCTCCATGTAAACCATCGACAAAATATCCCTTTTCTGTTAATTTACTAGTAATTTCATCTACTTCGACTTTGGTTCTACAAAAAACAATTCCATAAAATTTAGTCTCAATATCAATAATTCTAGTTAAAGCTTCTAGTTTATCTCTTCCATTAACTTCAAAATATATTTGTTCTGTTAAATTAGTTGTTAATTTAGTTTTAGTTTTAGCATGAGTATATTTTCCCATATAGTTTTCAGCAAGTCTTCTTATTCTGTCGGGCATTGTTGCTGAAAACAACATAACTCTTTTGTCTTTAGGTGTCTTCTTAAAGATAATTTCAATATCATCCAAAAAGCCCATATTTAACATTTCATCAGCTTCGTCAAGTATAAAGTATTTTACTTCACTTATATTTAATGTTCCTCTATTTAAATGATCAATTACTCTTCCAGGGGTTCCAACAACAATATCAACTCCTCTTCTTAATCTTTTAAGTTGAATATCAATAGATTGACCGCCATAAATTGTTACAATGTCAAGCTTGTTGCTACCTTTCAATGAATTTATTTCTTCAGTTACTTGTAAAACTAATTCTCTTGTTGGTGCAATAATAATAGCTTGTACTTTACCTATTTTTTTTAATTTCTCTATTAATGGAAGGCCGAATGCAGCTGTTTTTCCTGTTCCTGTTTGAGCTTGTGCAATGACATCTGTTTCATCTTTTAAAATTACAGGAATTACTAATTCTTGTATTTCAGTTGGTTCTTCAAAACCTTTTATTTTTAAAGTTTCCAAAGTTTTTGCAGATAGGCCTAGTTTTTTAAAATTTTCCATGTTTTTCCTCTTTTTTAGGTAAGCTTTTTGATTTTATTTTACGAAATAAACGGTATAAGTTCACCTGTTTAATATAATTAACGGTTAATGAAACACTCTAGCTTCATTATATTATTAGTTTATCATATAATAGAATAAATTACAATAACAATAAATAGCTTGTAGGAGCAAAGTAGAAATGTCCTATTTTATGTTATACTCTTAATAGGATTTTCTTGATTTTTTTAGGAGTTTAAATGGAAAAGGAAGGAGTTTTTATGAGTAAAGAAGAAGTAAATGCACTTTTCTTTTTATTATTACGATGACGACTTTCAAATTTATTACCATCTTTAGATTTAAAAATACTTTTTTAACTCTTTATTTACTATAAGTACTAGTTATTATTATTATTAGATTACAATCAGCATAAAAACTTATCAACAAACTTATCAATATTTAATTAACACCTTATAAACAATTACTAAATACTAAAGAAAGATTAATATCTCCTTTCCTTAATCTTGATTAAATCTTTAATTAGTTAATTCTTGGTAAAATACTCTTAACCAGTGTTAACTAAAGAAGTTAATAACAGCTACATAACGACTTATCAACAAAGTTACCAACAGTGTTTTCGCGTCTAATACACTGAAATTACTTAACTATAAAAGTTTTCCACATTTTACCCCCAAGCATAACAATAAAAGAAAAAGATATATAATAAATTAATAAAAAGATTGATTTAAGTATATAAATAAATATAATAAACTAATATTTATTTGGGAGTATGATTATGAAGGATATAATAATTTTTGAAGATTATGATAATATAAATTGGTTTAATAATTTTAAAAATACTGAAATCAATATCATCAAAGAACAGTTTTTAAATTTTCCAGAAAAAAAATATATAAATTTAGCAATTTTTCAATTTGACTTATTTGAATATAATGATTGTGAAGATTATCACTATATAATAAATAAACTAACTCATAATGTTATTAATCGATATCCTCAATTCAAAATAGAAAAAATAAATTGTTTAAAAAAAAATAAACTAGAACTAGTTGTAAATGGTAAAAAATATAAAAAAGCTTTTAGGATAAATGGCTCTAGGTTTGATGTTGAAACTTTATTAGATTTTTTAAATACAATACTTATTAAAAATAAAATAGAAGAACAATTTTATTTATTGAGTACTTCATCAGATATTCAATATCCTATATTAATAACTCCGTCATTACTTGATTTAGCAAAAATAAAAGGTATTGTCGCTGTTGGATGACTGAAACGCCTTTAATTTACCCACTGGTGAGTGTTTTTTTATCTTTGCGTGGAATAGGGGGGCGTTGGTTTGGTTTATTTAATGTCGTTTGATTTTGGAGGTCGTTTTTTGAGTGACTTCAATGAAATTACTGTGAGCAATAGAGGTTTTGTTAAAGGTGATTATTTTCCACCACCATCTAAATCACATTCATTTAGAGCATTATTGTTATCTTTATATAGTAAAAGCTCTATTATAAAAAATCTTTTAAAAAGTGAGGATGTAGATAATTTTGTAAAAATAATAAAATCCTTAGGATTCAGTATTGATAAAAAAAATGATGTTTTATTTATTAAAGAATCTCGCAAATTAATTATTAAAGAAAATTATAACTTTAAAAATTCGGGAACAGCATTAAGATTTATGGTAACATATTTCAGTAATTTAAAATCTTATAATCAAAAGCTTATAATAGATGGAGATAATCAATTACGAAAAAGAAAAATAAAAAAATTATTAATATCTCTACACTCCCTTGGTTTAGACTATGGATTTAATACAGAAAAAGAAATCCCTTTTTATATCACAAAAAATATTAAACCAGGAATTACTCATATCTCAGGAAAATCTTCGCAATTTTTATCATCTCTTTTATTGAGCTTATCTTTTTTAACTGAACAATCAACTGTTTACATCGATGAATTAAGTGAGAAACCTTATGTTGACATGACTTTATTTCACCTGAAAAGAGTAGGGGTAAATATTAAAAATCATAATTACAAAAAAATGATTATAAATCCTATTAGAAAGATGGAGTATTTTGAATTTACCGTTCCAAGTGATTTTTCTTCTGCTACTTATGTTATTCTTGCGTCAGTTCTTTCTGAGGGAGATATAAATATTCATAATTTGGATTTAAATGATGCTCAGGGAGATAAAAAAATTCTTCATTTTTTAAATAAACTGGGAGTTGAGTATACTTATAATAATAATATCTTAAATCTTATAGGAAATGTAAAAAAAAGTGCTGTATTTGACATGGCTGATACTCCGGATATGTTGCCGGCACTTGTTTTTTTTCTTGTTCAATATCCATATTATTATGAATTTCTTAATTTGGAGTCAATTCGCTATAAAGAAACAGACAGGGTAAGTGTTTTATATGAAAACCTAATTAATATGGGGATAAATGTTGAAATGACTAATTCAAAACTTCGTTTCATGGGCAGTGATAGTTTAAATAATATAAAGATTGATGCACATGATGATCATAGGATTATTATGGGGGCTTCCTTGCTTGGGATGAAAAAAAATAAAAGAGTTAAAATAGTCAATGTTAAGAATCTTGGATCATCATATCCAAATTATTTTTCAGATATTGAAATGCTGGGTTTTTTTATAGAATGTTCCTCGTGAAACATTTTTCATTTCCAATTAGTTTTTCCATTTTTTATTTCGAGGAAGTCCATGTTTTCTAGCTTAGGTATATGATTAATGGCAGTTGTTGTTATAAATATTTGTGAGTCAATTGTTTTGAGAAAGTTAAATAAAAACTCTTTTCTATTACTGTCTAGTTCACTTGAGATGTCGTCTAATAATAATATAGGGTAATTATTTGTTGTTTCTTTGACATATATTATATGAGCAATTTTCATGGCTAGTGTAAAAAGTCTTATTTCTCCTTGGCTACCAAAGAATTTTATTTCTTTATCATTGGTAATTATTTTATAATCATCAAAGTGGGGGCCAGTTAATGTTCTTTTGTATAATATTTCTCTTTTTTGTTTTGACTTTAATTTACTTAAGAAGTCATCTCTATTTTTATAGTTAAAATCTGTTTTGTATATTAAATATGGTAAAAAATCTTTTTTTGATAATTGATTTACTGTATTTATTAAGATTGGAATATAGTTTATTAGGTAGTTAATTCTATTTTGATATATTTTTAATGAAATATCTGTAAATTGTTCATTGATTATTTCAAGTATTGCTAATTGCCTTTTATCTCCTTCTGCTATATCTTTTAAAATCTTATTTCTTGTTTTTAATATTTTGTTGTATTCTATAAGATTGCTGTAATAATATTGATTTAAATGAAATATTGCTTTGTTGAAGAAATCTCTCCTTTTTTGTGGTTCTCCTTTTATTATCATTAAATCATCAGGTGTAAAAAGAACCGATTTGAATTTGTGGAGATATGATTGAATATTTGTATTGTTATTTTGATTATAAATTAAAGCTTTCTTTTCTGGTGTTATTGCTATTTTTATAATCTCTTTATAGTCGTTATTTTCAAAAGTAGATTTAATTATTGAAGCTTTACTGTTTTCATTTATTAAATGAATTAATTTGTGTTTTTTTTTAATAGGCTTGAGAGATGTTGTGTAGTAAATAGATTCTAGAAGATTTGTTTTTCCATTACCATTATCTCCGTATATTATATTAATGTTTTTAGAAAAGTTAATGTCTTCGTTTTGAATATTTCTAAAATTATTGATTTTGATGTTTTTTAAGAACATTTTAGTAGTTTAAGATTCTTTCGATATTATTTTTGAATATGTCTTCAAGGTGTTCACTATCTAGGTTTAGCTTAAAGTTACCGGTTTTATATAGAGATGTTGTTGGGACATCATATACAAATACTTTTATAAATATTTCACTATTTACTGTTCTTGCTCTAATAAGAATGAGTTGATCAAATGGAATTACTCTTAAGAACTTTAAAACCATTTTTGGGAATTTTACATCTTTGCTCTCTATTGATTTTGTTAATGAAGTCCTTAAAATATTTAATTCTCGGTTAATTGAAAAACTTTTAAAATTTGCTTCAACCGGATTTTCTTGAGGTAAAACGGTAATGATTTCTCCATAAGGAAGATAGCCATCCGCTTCTACTTTCACATAGTGTTCACCCGCTCTTACTTTTTCTGATTGAAATGGAGTTACTCCAACATATTTACCATTTATAAAAACCTTAGCAGTAACAGGAGATGAATTAACTGTTATTATTCCTTTTTTCTCTCTTTTAGCTTCTTTTACTGCTTCTTTAAATTGTTTGAGTATTCCAGGGCCAAATTTATTTGAATCAAAATCATAATGAGGATCAAGTATGGCAAGTTGTTTGAAAAATCTTTCAGAGTCTATGACATCACCAAGCATTGCAGATGCAGCCTGATATGACTTTAATAGATAAACCTCATCTATATCTTCAAAATATTGAAAGTTTTTAGATAAATGAGTTAATAGTCTTTCTGATAAATCAAAAGCTTTTTCCATTTTATTGTTTTGGAAGAATGTTATAACTCTTTTAATTTGAGAGTGTATTTTATTTATTTTAACAATAGTGTTAGGATTATCTCTCATTAATGCCCAATTATTTAAGTCCATAAGTTCAAATCTTTTTGATTGCTTAAATGAGTTTTCTGTTAGTTGAGAAATAAAAGTTGTTATTTGGTCTGTTCCACCTCTTTCGTTTATAGCAATAGGAATAACTTTTATCCTATCAAGCGAATTGTATCTTAAGTGAACAATTTTTTTTGTTTCTTTAGAACAAGAAATGGTAATAAATATTAAAATTGCGAATAATGCTAAAATTTTTTTCATAAAAACCTCTTAAAAACTAATTTTAGTTATAGCAAAATAAAGCAAAATAATCAATATTTATTAAAAACTTGTTTTTTTTACTAAAAAAGTTTATAATTTATTGTTTATGTTTTTAAAGGTTCAGATGCAGTTATTAAATCACAATATTAATATTCAAGATGTAATTTATCATATACAGACAGAGTTCATTAATAGGAAAAAAGTAAATGTTGTTGTTTCTCAGGTCTTTCAAGAAGGTGAGGTCGTTTGGAGCAACAAAAATGTTTATACTAAAAAAGAAGATTTAGTATATAAAGATATTATGGAAAAATCTCATAAAAATGCAATCAGACATTTAAAAACTATTTTTGAGAATAAAAACAATAATATTAAATTAAATATATTAAAGCTTAATAACTTAATTATGGATTTTAAAGATGATTTTGGAAGGGGAATCTTTTTTATTGAATTATTTAAGAAGAATGATGGGACTCTTATTTCTGGATATAATCAAAATACATTTGCAACTGATGTTTATTACTCTGTATATCAAGAACTTCGTTCAAAGTTTAGCTTGATGAATGTTTCTGAAAGTGAATTTAAATATGTATATTTTGAAATATCAGAAGATGTAGCTTTGGTGTTAGGTGATATTAAGAATACTGAGATTTCGTTTAGTTTTCTTATTGATTTAAAAAAATTAGGGGTAGGGATGTTTTTAAATGCGATATATCCTAAATTTATATCTGTTATTAAGGGCGAGATAGGAGTATAATGGGCTTAATTATAAAATGGGACAAAGATAAATTTAATGTTGGAGTTGAACTTTTTAATACCCATCATAAAAGGCTTGTTGATTTATTAAACTTACTGCATTCTGTTGTTGATAGTACTAATAATAAAAAGCATATAGAGATTATTTTTAATGAATTAGCAAAATATACCGTATATCACTTTAAGGCAGAAGAAAAGATGATGGAAAAGTATAACTATCACCACTTAGCTTTACAACATGTTGAACATGAAAAGTTTCTAAACACTGTTGTTGAAGCTATAGATGCATATAAAAAAGGCATAACAATGATAGAGGTCATTAAGTTACTTGATTTTTTAAGAGAATGGATAATAAATCATATTTTGAAGTCAGATATGAAGTATAAGGAATTTTTTAAAGATAAGATATAGAGGTATTATGGATATTGATAAAATGAATAAAGCTATTTCAACCATGGTAAAAAATTCTAATGATGGAATTGTGTCGGTTGGAGTTTATTCAAGTGAAGATGATTTAGTTATTACTGGAAGTAATATAGATTATGGAATATCAAGTGTATCTAATAATTTGTTTAAATCGTTTTTTAACTCTTTAAATATGTTTAATTTTTCAGATTCTTTAAAGAGTTTTGCTATCGTTTTCGATAATAAGGTTTTTTATACAGGTAAATTAAATCCAGACTTTAACTTCACGATTATATTAGACCCTAATAAATTAGAATTTGGTCTTTTCAAGACACTCCTTTTGAAACAATTTTTAAAAGATATTAGTATTTAAGAATTTGGAATGTTAACAATTGTAATTGTTCCTTTATGGGGTCTGTTTTTGTACTCTAATGTTCCTTTATGGGCTTTTATAATTTGATAAGAAATAGATGTGCCTAAGCCGGTACCGGTGGATTTAGTAGTAAAAAAAGGATTGTATATTTTTTTCATATTTTCTTCAGTAATGCCGGTTCCTTTATCTTTTATTAAAATTTTTGTCATTTTATCAATATTTTCTATTTCTATTTCGATCAAAGATGAATTGTCTGATGCTTCCACAGAGTTTTTTATTAAATTTATAAAAACCTGTTTTAATTTGTCTTTATCTGCATAAATATTTTTAATATGTGTAGTTATTGTGATATTTGAATCATTAAAAATCTTTGAAATTATTTCATTAAAAAAAGATTTAACATTTATATTTTCTTTTATTAAGCTTATTTCTTTAGAATAATTTAAGTAATCAATTAGTATTTTATGGAAATAATCAACTTCTTCTTCTATGTTTGCTGAAACATTTTTAACGATTGCTGGGTTATCTGATTTTCTTCTTAGAGCAGAGGCAAATCCTTTTATCGCTGTAAGAGAATTTTTAAATTCATGAGCTATTGAAGCGGACATTTCTCCTAAATAAGCTAGTTTTTCTTTTATCTGAATTTCTTGTTCTAGTTTTTTTATTTCTGTTATATCATTAATTGTATAAACAGACATGTTTTCATATTTTTTATTTTTAATTAAAAAAAAATTATTATTTATTTCTTTTTCAGTATTATTATCCTTAATTTTAGTTATTAAAGATAAATTGTTAATATTGTTTTCTTTAAACCAGTTATTTTGATATATAACATTACTATCCTTATCAAGTAATAAAACACCTGTTTCTATAATATTAAGTATTTCTTCGCTATATAATTTTATTTCTTCTTGTATTTCTGATAAGGTTGTTATATAATTTTTTTTATCTTCCTTTAGAGTGTTTATTTTTTGATTTAATGGTATAAGAATTGATGATAAGTCTTCAAACTTATTTAGGTTTTTTTTACGCTTCTTTCTTTTTATTTTCAGTACAATAATATATATAAATTGAGTTAAAAGCATTATTAATAAAACTGTTATTAATAATTTATAATTATAGATTATATTTTTTTTTACTGTAATTACTACAGCATAAGTATTATTCATCATCATTTTGAGTATTTATTAACCATAAATTTTTACTTTTAGGCATTTTCTCTTTATCATTATTTATTGTAAATACTGGAAGTTCTTTAGAGCGTTTATCTGCAGTAGGAACCTTTGCAATTATTTTAAATTTTTGATTGTTGTCAGAGGTTTTTATATCGATGTAGTAGTGGTCAATCCTGAAGTGCAGGATAGGTTCTTTTTCTTTATGCAAACTTCTTTTTCTGAAATCTACAATTGTTACAGGGTATTCCGGTATTCTTTTTTGATATTTCCAAATTTTTTCTAAATTATCTGTGTATTTTTTGTTTTCTTTAAAGTACAGCTTCTCTGCTTTATATAACTTCATTAAGGATAATTGAGCTCCTTTTATGTTATTGGAAACTATTTCCTTATTAAAAAAATTTGTAGATATAACTAAAAAAGCAACAATCATTGTTATAATTGTAACTTCAAGTAAGGTAAATGCTGTTTTCATATTATTACCAATATTTTATAATTTCGTTGAATCTTTTTGCATTTGAAACTTGATATGTTCCTTGAAAAACAACATAGGTATCAACGCCTTTATTGAAAATAATTTCGGCTAGGTTTTCAAGAGCAGAATCAGAGTATCCTTTTGAGTATCTTCCTAGTCCTCTCATTACAAAATAATTAACAAGAGAGTTTATTTCTATTTCATCTATGAGCGGATCATAAGCTGGAATAACCGATGTATCTTTTAATGCTTCCATAATGATATCTGGAGACCAAAAACCTAAAGGGGTCCAAAATAGGTCCCTGTCATCTTTTTTTAGATATGAGCCTAAATCTTTAAAGTATTGATTTATATTTTTAATGTTTTCTTTGGTAGGTTGAAATTTGTTAGAAGTATAAAAAATTGTAGCATCTGCATCTAAATTTTCAATTTCCTGTATAAGTATTTCTGTAAGTTTTTGATTTTCTTGCGTTTTTTTGAATAATCCATAGTTGCTTAAGCTTTCTTTGTTTAGCAGTGGAACATTTGATGAAAATCTTTTTATTGTTTCTTGGTCTTCTGCAATAAATAATGGAGCTTTTAATGAAAAGGAAAAATTGTCTCCAGCTTTTTTTCTTATATTTAAAAGAGTTTTCTTTTTTACAAAAGCTTTATACGTATCCCCATATTCTAAAAAATTAAATTGTTCTGTGTATTTTTTTAGACTAAATGTTGGATTATCTGTCCCTATTAATATTTGCATTTATTTACTCCTATAGTATATCTTTTTTTAATCTTCTTATTTTAGATAATTTAAGTTGCATATTGTAATTTTGATATATATTTTCTGCTTGATTTAATAATTTTTTAGCTTTGCCTTTTTTGCCTTTGCTTAATAAGTATTCTGCATATGAGATATTTGTTGCAGCCATTAAAGGTTCAGATACCTTTCTTAGTAAATCTAAGCTTCTTAGGTAATAATCTTCAGCTGGAGCAACTCCATCACCACCATTATCATTAAATAGTGTAGCGGACTCAATGTCTCCAAATAAACAATAAACTCTTCCTGCGACTTGTTTATCTCCAGATTCTTCTGAAAGCTCAAATGCTCTCTCAAGATATTTTTTAGCATTAGATGTTTTATGTTGCTTTAAGTTTAGTTCACCCAAATTAAGGTAAATGTATCCTAGTATTCTCTTGTTAGAGGATTCCAGAGCTATCTCTAAAGCATTTTTCAGATAGTCTTGTGCCTTATTGTACTTATTGCTTTCAATAAACAGCCCGCCTAAATTATTCATACAAGTTGCTTGGTATTTTATGTCACCTATTTCTTCTGCAATTGTTAAAGATTTAAGCCATAATGCCCTTGCTTCAATGTCGTCTCCTTTATTATCTGTTAATATTGCAAGATTATTTAAAGAAGACATTTCACCTTGTTTGTCCTTAATTTGTTTTCTTAGTTTATAGGCTTCAAATAAATATTCCTCTGCTTCATCAACAAAGCCTTGAGAATAATATAGTAAGCCAATATTGTTTAATGATAATGCTATTGACTTAGGCATGTTTAGTTTTTTTCTTATATCAAGAGATTTCATATAGTTTTTTAGAGACTCTTCAAATTTACCTTGTTGCCAATATAAGCGACCTAAGTCATCAAGTGTTGATGCAATACCTCTTCTATCTTTTGCTATCCTAAAGCTATTGTAAGCAAGGGTTAGGTAGTTTGATGATTTTTTATGAGAACCAATATCTCTATAGATTCTTCCTATCTTATTATATGCAGCTCCAAGTTTATTGTTGTTTAGTATTATTTGTGAAAGTTGAACCATTTCTTCAAAAGTTACTATAGAATCCTCTGTTTTACCAATAAGCGTATATAAAGAGCCTAGGTTATGTAATACCTCAAGCCTGTTTAGTACATTTTCAGCAGGAAGAAGGTTTAATGCTTCTAAGTTATACTTTATGGCTCTTCGGTTTGCATATCTTTCTTCAGCTTTTTTAGCTGCAACAAAATAATATTTAGATGCTTGATATGTATTTGATGCTAATTTATATTGTAGCGATAATTGTTCTAAGTTTTTTTCCATTTTTTTATCAAGTTTAGACTCTAAATATTGAGCTAAATATCCATGATATATTTTTTTTAATCTTGGCGGAATTGTAGAATATATGAGTTTTTGTTCTACTGTATTACTAAATAAGTATTCTTGATCATTTAGAGTCCCTTTTTGTTTTTTTAATACATCTTCTTTAATTAAATTTTCAAATGTTTTACTTAATTTATTTTCTAAATTTTTAGTATTCCACAATTTTATTTTATTTTCTTCTTTTACAACGAGGTTATCAATATTTATAAGTAACTTTATATAGCTATATTTAAATATTTCTCCTGATATTGATGCTAATTGTAAAATAGAGTAGTCAAATTTAGATAATCTATCTATTTTAGCTCTGATTGTTTCTTCAAAAGTCATTGGAATCTGAATTCTTTTTAGTACTAATTTATTAATTCCAGTATATTTTCCGTTTTTTTGAATAATTGCACCTGAATTTACTAAATAACTAATGCTTTCTTTTATATGCAGTGGTGTTCCTTTGGTATTTGCTACAATTAATTCTATAGTTTCTAATTCTAAGTTTTTAATATCTTTTAATATGTGCTTAACTAATTTTACAGAATCTTCTTGTGTCAAGGGTAATAACTTTAGAAAAAATCTTTTTGAATGTTCTCCTTTTAAAAATCTTTGAACTTTATCTTCTAATTCTGATGTCAATAAAAAGAGTAAATTCTTGTAGTTTGGTAAAGACATAAAGTAGTCAATCATTTCTATAGATCTAATATCAATATTATGAAAATCTTTAATTGCTAAAATTAAAAAAATATTTTGAGATGTGTAATAGTTAAATATTTGCCTAAAGCTTCTTTTTAAAAGTCTATCATAGGACATTATATCCATTTCTTCAATATCTTTTTCTGTTTTCATTTCTAATAATCGGCTAAAAACAACCTTTAATTCATGGTATAGGTGAAATGGAGTTGATTCTTTTAAAAAAACTTTTAGTTTTTGTTTTTTTATATCACTAATATCAGAATCAGATATTTGGGTTAGTTTTTTAAGTATTGATTTAAAAATAGAGTAATCTTCATTTTTAGTGTTACCTAATCCTGTTGCTTCTATAATCATAATTGTGGAGTCAGAAGATTTTATTTTTCTTAAAAATAATGAAATTAAATCAGTTTTTCCAAGGCCATGTTCGCTCACTACAGTTAAGGAGGCTACTGAATTATTTTCTCTTATTTTTTTAAAATATAATAACAGTTTATTTAGTTCATCATCTCGACCAATAAGATCTTTTTCATTAATATGTAAGTTGAAAACCTGATTAACTTCAAGTTGAGACTTATTTTCTTCAATTAAATCATCAACCAGTTCTTCTATAACATTATTATCATATCGGATACTTGTATCTTCCTCAAACATTAATTCATTAGCATCTATTTGATAATTGGTTTGTTCATCTAAAACACTTGCCAGTTCATCATCAAAGTCGGGGTCATCTTTATTGATATCCACATCAATATCGTATTGGCATTTCGGACAAATATAAAAATCATAATCTTCTTTATGGCCACAATTAGGACAAATCATAAAACCTCCATAACTTTAATGAGCAACATTATAACACATTAATATTTATTTTTTAAGTAAATTTATAGAAAAGTGTTTATTTTCTACCGTTTTATTATTCCGTTAGTATAAATTTAAATATTATTAAGGTTCATCAAACACCTTTAAGTGTTTTCTTCACAAAAATAAGCTAACTTTTATAAATAAAAGTGGAAAGGTATCTGAAAAAAATATGACTAAAGCTAAATTTTATGAATTATATCAAGATTATGTCTGTGGAGTTGCTTTAAGAGTTGCAAGAGAGTTATTTGCAATTCTTCCACTAAATACAGCATTTATTACTACAAAAACAATGCTCCTTAATAAAAAAAGGAAATATGGGTTAAAAAATAAAATCATTATTTATAGTTGACTCAATATTTTTTTTATAAAACTTAATATATTTTCTAACCTATTGTTACAACTAATAAAATAGTGCAAATTACAGTATTCTTCCACTGACACTACTAATATCTCTTTAAAAAGAGATAAATTACTCTCGTTTTAAGTAGTTCTTTTCCTCTTTACTATTTTGTTGTTGATAAGTATTTAATACATCAATAAAATCACATAAAAAATCTTGCATAATCCCAAATATAAGTTATAATATACTAGGGCAATTGCATAAAGAGCCAGAGGAGGAATGATGTGTTTAACATCAAAATATATAAATCCATTCACAGATTATGGTTTTAAAAAACTATTTGGTGAAGAAGGAAGTAAACCACAGCTTATATCTTTTATCAATGCTTTTTTGGAGCTTGAAAATAGGGCTAAAATAGTTGATTTAGAGTTTAAAAACTTAGAAAAGCTGGGTTTAAGCAAAAGAGACAGGAATACCGTTTTTGATATTTACTGCCTTGACGAAGACAATAATCACATACTTGTAGAATTGCAAAGAGCAGAGCAAACCTATTTTAAAGATAGAATGGTATATTATTCAAGTATTTTAATACAGGAGCAAGGTTTAAAAGGCTTATATTACGATGGAACTGCATTAACAAGAGATGGAAGTCCAAGAAAGGTGAGTTGGGACTATAAACTAAGTGCTGTTTATTGTATAGGAATACTTGATTTTGAGTTTAAAGAAAACAATAATAAAGATTATCTTCATTATGTGAAGTTAAAAGACCAGAATAATGATGTATTTTACGATAAATTAAATTATGTATTTGTAGAGATGCCTAAATTTACCAAAAGAGAAAATGAATTAAATACATATTTGGATAAATGGTTTTATTTTTTAAATAATTTAGATTCTCTAAATGAAATTCCCAAGATATTTAATGATGATAAAGTGATAAAAGATGCTTTTAATAAAGCAGAATTTGTAAATATGGATAAAAAAGACCAAAACAAATATCTAGCAAGTTTAAAGGAATACCGAGATTGGTATGCTGTACTAAGCACAGCTGAAAACAAAGGGATACAAAAAGGTCTTGAAGAAGCTAAAGAAAAGATAGAAAAAGCTCAAAAAGAAAAAGAAAAAGCTCTTGAGAGAGAGGAAAAAGCTAAAAAACAAATTGTAAATTTAGTGAAATTATTAATAAATACTAAAACAGATATTAATAAAATTATGGAATTAACAGGATTATCAAAAGGAGAAATAAATAAAATTAAAAAAGAATAGTTATTTTGCTTTTATTATTTATTTTTGGTAAATTATGAGAAATATACAATCAATATTAAATCCTGCTCCTGTTTATTATCTTTTAAAAAATATAAAAGAGATTAAAAAGTTTGCGATTATTGTTCCTAGTAATAAAGTAGCTGAAAAAGTAAAAACTGAAATTGATTTATTTGCTGAATTTTTAAAAATAAAGAAAAAAAGCAATATTTTATATAAAAATATATTAGAAAATAATCAATTTTTTGATTACGAAAAATTTATAGAGGAAACTTCTAGTCTTTATAAAATATTTGTTGAAAATTCAATACCAATAATTACTCTAGAAGCTCTTTTTAAAAAAATACCAGAAATAAACAAAAATGATTATGATGAAATTAAAATAGAACAAGAAATCAATGTAGATAATTTTAGAAGAAAATTATTGGATTTAGGTTATAGATATGAGGTTCCCGTAGAGGAGAAGGGGTGTTTTCAAATAAAGGGTGGAATAATAGATGTTTTTGTTCCTTATTATCAAAATCCAATAAGAATTGAGCTCTTTGGAGATGAAATAGAATCAATCAGGTTTTTTGATGCAGATTTTCAAACAACAATAGAAGAAATTAAGTCTTTTAAACTGATTTCTTCAATTCGCTTTGATTTTACTGATAACAATATTGAAAATTTTAAAAAATATATAAATAGTGAATTTGAAAATGAAATAATTTCTTATGATAAATTAGATAAATTATTATCACTTATTGAAGAAAAAAATATTAGTCAAGAATTAATAGAGTATGCTCCATTTTTTTATAAAGATCCAACAACAGTTTTTACCTTAATTAAAAAGAAGTATAAAAATATTTTTTTATACGATACAAATAATATTGCTCAGGAAATAGATGAAATATACAAAGTTAATAAAAGTGAAATATATTATGATTTAAAAACATTAAAAACAATTTTAGATAATAATAGTAAAAACAGTAAAAAAATATTTCAAATATCTCCTATTCAAGATGGAACTAAGCAAACTATAGTATTAAATTCAGAAATAACTTCACCCTATAGAATAATCTTACAAGAACCTAAAACATATTTTAGGTTATCAAAATTAATTGAAGATAATTTAAAACAGGATAAAAAAGTTATTATTTTTTATGTTGTTGAAGAAAGAAAACAAAAAATAGAAAAAATATTAAATCAACTTGATTTGTTAAGTAGCGGAATTATTTGGAAAACAGGGTTATTAAAAGATGCTTTTCAGACAAATGAAGAAATATTTTTATCTGATTATTTGATTTTAGGGGTTTATTCGCCTCCAGCATCAACTAAAAGAATGAAAAATATAATCTCTTCATTTTCTGATTTAAATAAAGGGGATTTTGTTGTTCATACTAATTATGGTATAGGGAAATATATAGGCATTTCTTCAAAAACAATAAATGGAAATATTACTGATTTTTTAGAAATTGATTACGCAAAGGGTGATAAATTATTTCTTCCTGTTTATAATATGTCATTACTCTATAAACATAGCTCTAGTGAAACTACTACTAAGTTAGATAGTTTTAGGTCTAAGGCTTGGGAAAATAGAAAACGAAGAATTAAAAAGTCTATAGAAAAAATAGCAAAAGAACTAATTCAACTATATGCTTCTAGAATGACTGCAAGAGGTTATGCTTTTACTCAAAATGATGAGTTATATGATGCTTTTGTTTCAGAGTTTCCATATATTTTAACTGTAGATCAAGAAAAAACAATTAATGAAATTATGGGAGACATGGAAAATATTAAGCCTATGGATAGGCTTGTTTGTGGAGATGTTGGATTTGGAAAAACTGAAGTTGCGATGAGAGCAGCATTTAAGGCTGTTGCAGATAACAAGCAAGTTGCAATACTTGCTCCAACAACAGTTTTGTCGTTTCAGCATTATTTGACATTTAAAAAAAGGTTTTCTAATTTTCCTATAGAAATAAATTTTATTAGTAGTTTTAAGTCTGTTAAAGATAAAAAAATCATTTTTGAACAGTTAAAAAGAGGAAAAATAGATATTTTAATTGGTACTCAGGCTATTTTAGCTAAAATGGTTAATTTCAAATCGCTAGGCTTATTAATTATAGATGAAGAGCATAAATTTGGAGTAAAAGATAAGGAAAAATTAAGAGAATTAAAACTAAATATAGATACTCTCGCTATGACTGCAACTCCTATTCCTAGAACTTTAAACTTCTCCCTTTCTGGAATTAGGGATTTAAGTATAATAAATACCCCACCAAAAAACAGAAAATCAGTAAAAACTATAGTTGTTCGTAAAAATCCTAAAAAATTAAAAGAAGCAATTTCCTTTGAACTAGATAGAGGGGGGCAAGTCTTTTATATTCACAATAGGATAGCTACAATTTATCAAGAGGCAGATTACTTATTAGAGCTTTTTCCTAATATCAAACTTGCAATTGCTCATGCAGAGCTAGCTAAATCAAAACTAGAAAAGTTAATGATGGAGTTTTATGATGGAAAATTTGATTTATTACTTTCTACAAATATTATTGAATCAGGGATTGATATACCAAATGCAAATACTATGATAATTGATAGAGCTGATAATTTTGGATTAGCATCTTTATATCAGCTTAGGGGTAGAGTAGGAAGAGCAGAAAGACAAGGTTATTGCATATTACAGTTACCTAAAAAAGGAAAAATTACATCTATTGCCGAAAGAAGGTTATCTGTTATTTCAAGATATACTGATTTGGGAAGTGGTTTTCAAATAGCTTTACAAGATATGGAAATTAGAGGAGCAGGAACTCTACTCGGTTTTGCTCAAAAAGGACATGTTGATGAAGTTGGCTATGAAACTTATATGAATTTTCTAAAAGAAGCTCTTGCCGAACTAAAGGGGGATAAGAAGTCTTCTGTTGATTTCAAAACAGAATTAAATACCGCCTTTTCTGCTCTTATTCCGGCTTCTTATATTGAAGATGAATTTACGAGGTTATCATTTTATAAATCTCTTTCAAACTCAATAGATGATACAGAAGTTGATGAAATTACTGAAGAATTAAGAGATAGATTTGGAGTGTTCCCCGAGGAACTTATTAACTTTTTAAATTTAGTAAAAATTAAAATCAGAGCAATGAAATATAAAATATCTAAAATAACTATTAGTAGAGCTATAATTTATATGATTTTAGACGACCCGGATTTACTAGACTTGGTTAGTTTAATGCCTTTTTTAAATAAATATCCAAATATTAAATTTGGTCAAAAAAATGATATAACAATTACTAGTCAGTTTAGTAATTTAGAACAAGCATTGGATTATTTTAATAAAATTATTGATGGTTTAATGATAAAGCTTGATTAACTTGTTATTTTGTTCTCATTTTATATGCAGTTAAACAGTTTTTCATAAGCATTGCTATAGTCATAGGTCCAACTCCCTTTGGTACGGGAGTTATAAAAGAACATTTATCTGCAACATTTTTAAAATCAACATCTCCAACTAATTGTTTTGCTTCGTTATAATTTATGCCAACATCAATAACAACAGCTCCTTTTTTTATCCAATCTTCTTTAATAAATTCAGCTTTACCTATTGCAGAAACAACGATATCGCTGTTTTTAACTATCTTTTTAAGGTTTTGAGTTTTAGAATGACAGATAGTAACAGTTGCATTCTTTTCTAAAAGCATATTTGCTATAGGTTTACCTACTATATTAGACCTACCTAGCACTACAGCAGATTTTCCCTCTATTTTAATATTATATTCTTTAAAAAACTCCATTATTCCACTTGGGGTACATGGTTTTAAAGAGTTTAAGCCTATATAAAATCTTCCTGTATTTTTAGGAGTAAAACCATCAACATCTTTTTCTGGAGCAATTAAATTTATAATTTTTTCTTCACTTATTTGTTTAGGGAGGGGGAGTTGTACTAATATTCCATCAACTTCATCGTCATTATTTAAAAATCTAATGGTTTCTATTAATTCTTTTTCTGTTATTGATTCTGGTAATTTATATTCATGACTAATAATTCCAGTTGCTTTAGTTGCTTTAATTTTATTTCTAACATAAATTTTAGAGGCTTCATCTTCTCCAACTAAAACAACAGCAAGTGAAGGAGAGCGTTTTCCTGAGTCAATTATACTGGCAACTTCGCTTGCTATTTCTCTTTTAATTTTTTTACTTAACTCTTTTCCATTTAATAATGTGTACATACTTCCTCTTTAATTATTTAAAAAACTTATAGCTGTCATAAATTGTTTATCCTCTTTTAAGTAACTTGGATAAAATAATTCTTTTTTATCACTCTTTTCTGAATTAATAATATTTTTAATATCCTCTTCTCTTTCTTTTTTTTCCATTTTAAAAAATTTTGGTATTTCTATATGTGGCTTTATTCCTTTTGCTTGTATTAAATTATGTTTTGGAGTGTAATATAATGCAACTGTTAATTTTAATGCCCCGTTACCGTTTATTCTAATAATAGACTGAATGCTTCCTTTTCCATAGCTCCTTTCTCCAATAATAATTGCTTTTTTGTATTCTTTCATTGCTGCTATAAATATTTCTGCCGCAGAGGCTGTTTCACTATTTATTAAAATAATAGTTTTAGTGTTTTTTAATGGAGTTTTTTTACTAGCATAATAAAAGTCTTCTCCTTTTTTTCTTTCTATAGAAGAAACAATAACACCTTTTTCAATAAATAAATTTGCTAATTTTACAGATTCGTCAACATAACCACCTGGATTATCTCTTAAATCTAAAATTATAGACTTTTTTTTATTTCTTAATGCAATGTTTAAGAATTTTTTACTAATGTTTTTCTGAAAACTAGATATTTTAATGTAAATAATTTTTTTATTAACTAAAAAGTGTTCAATTACATCTAAATCTGTTTTATCTCTTATAATTGTTAATGTTTTAAATCTGTTTTTATAATAATATGTTAAAGTTAAGTTAGTCCCTAGTTTTCCGTTAATTAGTTTATCAATTTCTTCTTTTGATTTTTCATAAACTTGTATATTATTAATTTTTTCTATACTCATTTCAGGCTTAACTCCTAGTTTGTCAGCAGGGCTTCCTTTGTAAACTCTTGTAATTATAACATCGTCATCTTTTTTTTCATATTCAATGCCTATACCAAATGTTTCACCAGATAAGTCTCCGTTAAATTCTTTATATTCTTTTTCTGTCATATATTCAGAGTGAGGGTCTAGTGATTTTGTCATTTCTTTTATTGATTTATATATTAATTTTTCTGTATCTACATTCTTATAGTAAGAGTTTTCAATATGGTTTAAAACTTTTGCATATATATTTAGAGCATTATATATTTTCTTTTCTTTTTCTTTTGTATTTTCTTTTATTGTTTTGTTTTCAGTTACTGCAAATAAGTTAATTGAGATTAATAAAATTATTATTATTTTTGCCATTTTAAGTCCATAACAACATTATATTATTATAAAGTGATAGTTATTACTAGTCAATAGTTTTTTATATGTTGCTTCAATTACATAAAATGTATTTTCCGCAAAAATTTTAACCTGATGTTTAAAATTAATAGGATTTAAATATAAAATGAATAAAAAAATCATTTTTTTATTTAACAATCCCCTCTTTATAAAGAGGGCTTAAATTGACTACATCAACAACAAACTTAGTGGTATTAGAGTTTTTAATCTTTTATGAAAAAGAAAAAAATATGTAAAAAAGAATTTAAAACAAGGTAAGCTTTAACATATGATGTTAATTATTTTTTATATTTAATTCCTTTTGTAAATCGTTGATTTTTTCTATAGGTAAATCTGTTATTCT
>Ga0256842_1000059_pt1 | contig 81373 bp, 81 predicted proteins | sample 4559240metaG_FD_185973 | JGI IMG/M metagenome (GOLD analysis project Ga0256842, IMG submission 185973) | Hydrothermal vent microbial communities from Guaymas Basin, Mexico - 4559-240 | ecosystem: Environmental > Aquatic > Marine > Hydrothermal vents | place: Mexico: Guaymas Basin | collected... | reverse complement strand
ATTGCCCTCTAATGGAGCCCACAAGTAGGCTGTAATAAAGCGTTTTTTTTTTTTTTAAAACGCCTTTCACCTAAAAGGTGAAAAACATTCATCTTTTCCTCAAGCCCAATCATAATTATAGCGCCTTCGCTCGCTTAGCGGTCAAGGCCAAGCCCGCAGGGCACAGCTTGCGCCTAAAGGCGCAGGTCTATAGCGAGCGTAGACCCTTGACCACCTAACGAGGCCTTGGCGTATACTTTCTTTAAGTAAGAAGGAAAGGAAATTCATCAATTTTTGCGGAATACTATAAATCAATCGGCGGATTTTGGGTTTGGAAGTTTACTTGACATTTATAAACTTTTGACATAATTTAGAATCAGTAAATTCTCTAGAAGGAGGAGGGAGATATGAAAAGGGCGAGGCTAGAAGTACTAGTGGCTTTGGTAGTAGTGTGTTTTTTTATGGCTCCTCTTGGTCATGCTGCAGATAAAGGTAAGTGTAAGTGCCCATACTTTTCGTCTTTTTACTGTAAAAGCCTTCATTTTACTGGTGAAGGTATGCGGTATTGGTATGAGGAGCAAAGAGGTTTTATGAACCTTACTGGCATTCCTTATAATAAACTTGGTTGTAAAAAGTGTCATGTGACCAGTTGTGATAAATGCCATGCAGTGAATAAAGATGGGAAAATGGCCTTTTCCCTGGCCAAAGTGCGGGATATGAAGACCTGTTTTGTCTGTCATGGACGAGAGGCACTTGCCCTTAAGTTTGATAAACAAAGGGACCAGCTAGGCGTCCATTTTCAGGCTGGCATGAATTGTAACAGTTGTCATAAAGGTGCAGATGTGCATGGTGAGGGAATAATGTATCACTCAATGCGTGCGCCAGGGGCGGTTAAGGCCAACTGTATGAACTGTCATAAAGGTGGCGGAGATGCCCCTGCCTTTGATCCAAAATTAAGGGCACACCGTGTCCACAGGGGTAAATTAGATTGTGCTGCCTGCCATGTTCGCTCTGCTATGACTTGTTATAATTGCCATTTCAGTCGTTTTATTGCCACCAAGAGCAAGAAGGGTAATTTCATCCCAATGAAATCTTTCCTACTGCTCATTAACTATAAAGGTAAGGTAACGGCAGGTAATGTCATGACACTAGTCTATAAAGGTAAAAAATTCATTGCCTATGCCCCGTATTTTACCCATTCGGTCATGGCCAAGGGTAGGGATTGCCGCGATTGCCACGGCAATAAGGCCATGCAGCTCATTAAGGCTGGGAGAAAGGTGCCGGTGGTGGCATATAAAAATGGTCAGATTGTTCCCTGGAAGGGTGTTGTGCCTGCGGTGCCTGATAAACTAGAATGGGTCTATCTGGACAAAGAAGGTAAAAAGTGGGTGCCGTTAAAGGGTGATCAAAAAGAATGGGTACAGTTCACAGATTATGGTGAGCCTCTTACTGCAAAACAACTTAAGAGATTGATGATGCCCTTTGGCAGAAGGCGGTAATTAAAAAGGCGGGGGTTTCCCCGCCTTATTTCTCTCATTTCTTCAGAATCTTTTTTAAAAGCGGTTTTAAGGCCTTTAAGGCCATTGCCCGGTGGCTAATCTGGTTTTTAATCTCAGACCCTAACTCAGCCATCGTCTTACCATAAGCAGGCACATAAAAGAGAGGATCATAGCCAAAACCATAACTACCTTTAGGTTCTAACGCAATTATGCCCTCACATCGTCCCTCGCAGGTATGGCATTCTCCTTGCGGACTACAAAGGGCGATGACACAGACAAAGGCTGCCTTTCTCTTTTCCCAAGGCACACCTTCAAGGGCCTTAAGTAACTTGGTGTTATTTTCAGCATCCGTGGCATTTTCACCGGCATAACGGGCCGAATAAACCCCTGGGGCACCGTTTAGGTATTCTACGGTCAGCCCAGAATCATCAGCCAAAGTTAGGTGGCCTGTTAGTTTAGCAATAGTCTTGGCCTTAAGGATGGCGTTTTCTTTAAAGGTTGTGCCTGTTTCTTCTATCTTCGGCAAATCAGGAAAATCGGCCAGGGAAAGTAATTCTATTTCTTGAAAATCAGCCAAAATTTCTTTTATCTCTGCAATTTTTCCCTTATTCCTTGTGGCAAGTAGCAATTTCATAGGGCAAATCCTTTAAAATTTCTTTTTGTTTTTCTATAAGCTGGGCAATGCCCTGCCAGGCCAGATTGCGCATCTGGACAAAAATTTCCCAGCTGAAAGGTCCTTCCTCACCTGTAGCCTGCAGCTCTACCAATTCTTCCTTACCAGTCATGACAAAGTTGGCGTCTACGGCTGCGGTTACATCCTCTTCATAGTTTAGATCTAAAAGAAGCTCTCCGTTGACAATACCCACGCTGATGGCGGCTAGATAGTCTTTTATCGGAAAGCGTTCAATCTTATCCTCTTTTACCAACCAGGAGCAGGCATCACAGAGGGCGATAAAGGCCCCAGTAATAGCAGCGGTGCGTGTGCCGCCATCGGCCTGAATAACATCACAGTCAATCCAAATGGTTCTCTCCCCTAAAGCGTCAAAGTCCATTATTCCCCGCAGTGAGCGTCCAATCATCCTTTGGATTTCATGTGTTCTGCCTTTGACTTTACCGGCCTCGGCCCGTGGAGTACGGGTTTGGGTTGCCCGCGGCAGCATATTATATTCGGCCGTAATCCAACCCTTACCACTTCCTTTGCGAAAAGGAGGCACACTTTCTTCTACTGAGGCCGTGCAGATGACCTTTGTCTCTCCTAGAGAGATCAGGACCGACCCCTCAGCGTAACGATTAAAAGGACGTATAACAGAAACTGGCCTCAACTCATCGGCACGTCTTCCGTCTGACCGCATTGTCTTCCTCCTTGGTGCAGGCAATTTACCACGCGCAAAAGAGAAAAGCAACACCGTTGTTTCTTTTCTGCATTTGGGTTATCATGGATTTATGCTGGTCTTAGGTATAGAAACCTCTTGTGATGAAACCGCGGCGGCGGTGGTAGCAGACGGGCGTAAGGTACTTTCTTCTATTGTTTACTCTCAAATTGCCCTGCATCGGCCCTATGGTGGGGTAGTGCCAGAGATTGCCTCCCGTAAGCATGTTGAGGTCATCCTAAAGGTTGTAAACAAAGCCCTAAAGGAGGCAGGTATTGGCCTTAAAGACATAGATGTCATCGCCGTAACACAAGGGCCTGGCTTGGTTGGTGCGCTTTTGGTAGGTATTTGCGTGGCCAAGGCCATGAGTTTTGCCTTAAAAAAGCCTCTAGTGGCAGTCAATCACCTAGAAGCCCATCTTATGGCCGTTTTTTTAGAAAAACGAGCACCTGCCTTTCCCTTTATCGGGATGGTCGTTTCAGGCGGACATACGAATTTATATTTAGCTAAGGACTTTTTAGACATCACCCAGCTAGGCCAAACCTTGGATGATGCGGCAGGCGAGGCCTTTGATAAAGTGGCTAAAATGTTAGGTTTGCCCTATCCAGGGGGCATTTCTATTGAAAAGGCAGCCCAAAGTGGTAATCCCAGTGCCATTGCCTTTCCCCGCCCTATGCTTGACCGTAAGGACTACAATGTCAGCTTTAGCGGTTTAAAGACGGCTGTAGCCAATTTTTTACGGCAGCACCCTCAAGCCAATAAGGCCGACATCGCCGCTTCTTTTCAAGAGGCGGTCGTAGACACCTTGGTCAGCAAGTGTATGCAAGCCGTAAAGGACTTTCGCTTGTCGCGTTTGGTTGTGGCCGGAGGCGTAGCGGCCAATAAACGGCTTAGAGAAAAACTCTTGGCTAAGGCTAAAAAGGAAGGAATAGAGGTATTTTTTCCCCCTCCTCATCTTTGCACCGATAACGCCGCCATGATCGCAGGGCTTGGCTATCATTATTTTAAGGCCAATAAACTGGCCTCTTATGACTTTGACGCTATTTCCAGGTATCCTGTATGTCTTTCTCTCTAAAGGCCATTTTAAACAAATACGGATTTAAACCAAAGGCAAAGCTAAGCCAGAACTTTCTGCTCAATCCCTTTACTTGCAGCCAGATTGCAGAAAAGGCAGGTATTTCTACTTCAGACCTTGTGATAGAAATTGGGGCTGGGCTTGGGGCCTTGACCATACCCCTGGCTCAGAAGGCAAAGAGGGTTATAGCGATAGAATATGACAAGGAGCTTGTGCCTATCTTAAAAGAAGTGCTGGCCGAACATAGAATAAAGAATGTAGAAATATGGCCTGGTGATGCCTTAAGATATGACTACGAAAAGGCGGCCAAGGAGTATGGACAAAGGATAAAAGTTGTTGGCAATCTGCCCTATTACATCAGTTCTTCCTTGCTGTTTCTCTTTTTAGAAAAAAGGGAAGTTATGGCTGATTTAACCCTTATGCTTCAAAGAGAGGTGGCCGAGCGGCTAAAGGCTAGGAGTGGGAGTAAAAAATACGGCCTCTTAAGTGTGCTCTATGGCCTTACGGCCGAAATCTCTACGTTGATGCGGCTAAACCCAGCCAGTTTTTACCCCCGCCCTGAGGTCATTTCAGAGGTGATACATATAAGGTGGAAACAAGATGCCCCCGTCATCTCCAAACAGTTTATTTCTTTCCTTAAACTCCTGTTTGGAAAGCGCCGCAAGGCCATTTTCAACACCCTTAAACCATACCGGTCCAAGGAAGAAATCAATCGTATTCTTGATGAGCTTAGGCTTGATGCCATGTCTAGACCAGAACATATCCCTCCTTTAAGCCTCCTTGCCCTTTATGAAAGGATCAAAACTGGTTGACCGGACAGAAGTTTAACTGTATGTTTAATCTATGCAACTTTTGGCGATTTACGGCAGCCCGAGAAAGGATGGCAATACAGACTTACTTTTAAATCAGTTTTTAAAAGGGGCAGAGAAGGCAGGCTGTCAAATAAACAGGCTTTTTGTGCGGGATTTGACTATTTATCCCTGCACGGCCTGTGGGAAATGTGAAAAAGAACCTATCTGTCCTTTAGATGATGATATGCAGATGATTTATGCGGCCTTAGAAAAGGCAGAGGCTGTTGTGGTGGCCACGCCAGTCTATTTTTATAATGTGCCGGCTCAGCTCAAGGCATTGATTGACCGTTGTCAACTCCTTTGGCATAAAAATAAAGAAAAAAAACCGACAAAACCTGGATATTTAATCAGTGTAGGTGGCAGCAAGGGCAAAAGGCTGTTTGATGGGGTAATTTTGACGATAAAATATTTTTTAAATAGCACTGGTTTTTCCCTTAAAGAAAGCCTTACCTATGCCAATATTGATGCCAAGGGGGCTATTAAAGGCCATCCCACGGCCTTAAAGGAAGCCTTTGTCGCAGGAGAAAGGCTATGCCAGAGGTAATTGTGATTGGTTCAGGGACAGGTGTGCCCTCTTTAAGAAGGGCCTCACCAGCAATGGTTATTAAAACAGCCAATACACATGTTCTTTTAGACAGTGGCCCTGGCACCTTAAGACAACTTTTAAAGGCAGACATTCACTTTTCCCAGTTAAACCTGATTCTTTATACCCATTTTCATCCTGATCATGTGGCTGATCTTATTCATTTTCTCTTTGTTTCTAAAAATAGCCTTGCCTTTGAACGCACGATACCTGTTTTTATCGGCGGACCTCCTGGCTTCTTAAACTTTTATGAAAGGCTAAAACAAACGTTTGGTCACTGGGTAGAGCCACCAAAGGAAAAGGTAGAACTGTTTGAAATTGCACCAAACACCCCTTGGGGCCATGAAGACGTAGAAATTATTGCCTTTAAGACCCCTCATACCGAACACAGCCAAGGTTATTGTATTTATCATGAAGGCAAAAAGATTGTCTATACAGGTGATACGGATTACGATCCGGGTCTGATAGAGGCAATCAAAGATGCTGACCTTCTTATTTGTGAGGCCTCATTTCCTTATAAGGTAGAAGGACACCTTACCCCTGCCTTAGCTGGAAAACTGGCAAAGGAGGCTAAGGCAAAGGCTTTACTTCTTGTTCATCTTTATCCTGCATGCGAAAAAATAGACGTCCTGGCCGCATGCCGGAGAACTTATACTGGCCCTGTGTTTATTGGGCAAGATTTGCTGCATTTAAAGGTATAACCACTAATTTTTAGCTACACTTGACAATATGTATTAAAAATACCACTTTTCAAGGTTCTGAAAGCTCTGCATAGCAAGAGGATGGAAGATAGATGGGGTTTACAAAGACATTGCAAGTGCTTTAAACTTTGATACTTGTTTAATCGTTACGGAACGAAAAAGGAAAGTTTTAGAAGATGCTCTCAAATAGAGTTTTAACGATCAGAGTGTCTGGAAAAGAGAGAAAAGAGGAGGTCAGAAAACTCCTTTTTGACCTTGCTCACTTTAAAAACCTCTTAATCCTCTTCATAAAATTCATAAAAAGATACAAAGAGCTTTACGGATATTATCCGACTGACAGCTCAATCCTTTATGGGTTTATGGCAGATAAGGAATACTCCTCAAAGAAGGAGGAGAAACTTAAGCAGTTTAAAGAAGTCAAAGAAAACATTGTGAAGGATAAAGAGTTAAAAGAACTTCTTGAAGTTTTAAAAGGGCAAAAAAGAAAGGTTGATAACAACTATGCCCTGCAACAGGTAATAAGGGATGTAGGGAGAAGTTTTAATAGCTATAGAAACGCTTACAAGGCATATTTAAAAGAGCTAGAGAAATTTAAAGGTGTTCCTAAACCTCCAAAACCTAAGAAACTTAAGTTTTTAATGACCTTTTCAGTAGAATTCAATCTCAATACCTTTAAACAATTAGAGAACAGCATCTTGATTAAACTCAGAACCAGGAGCAAAGAATTTATAAAGCTCAAATTACCTAAAAACTTTGATTATGAGGTTAGAAGTTTAAGAATAAAGATGTTTGGGACAGATATTTATGTGGATGTTGTCTATAAGATAGAACTGTCACTTGTTAATAATCATCAATACCTGGCAGGAATAGATTTAGGGCTAAATAACTTAATAGCCTTAGTTTCTACAAACCCGCAACTAAAAAGTTTGATTGTTTCGGGGAAGGAAATTAAGGCATTTAACCAGTGGTATAATAAAGAGAGGGCTAAACTGCAAGCAGAGATAGATACTATTCAAAACAAGCTTAAAAAAGAAAAGACCCAAGAGTTAGAAAGGTTACTTCAAGAAAAAATAATTCAATTAAAAGAGCTTTCAGCCTACAGAAGGAGGAAGTTAGATAATGACTTTCACAAGATAAGTAGAAAGGTAGTTGAGCTTTTAATATTAAGTGGTCATAAAAGGCTTTACATAGGCAAAGGAGTAACAGAGAGCAAGGATGGTATAAACATAGGCAGGAAAAACAACCAGCATTTTGTTTCAATTCCGTTTAGAAGACTGATCAATTTGATTAAATACAAAGCCAAAGCAGCAGGTATAGAGGTTGTAGAGGTAGGTGAAGCCTTTACCTCAAAGACCTCTCCCCTAGCAGACATTTTAAAAGTAAGGGAAAAGAAAGAAAAAAGCCTCTGTGAGGCAAGACGCATTAAAAGAGGGTTGTTAAAAGACAAGGTTTTAGGAAAGGTTTTTAATGCCGACTTGGTGGGTGCATTTAATATTTTAAGGGTAGGGGCAAAGCTTTTAAGAGTTTTTCATGACTTAAAGAGCTTGTTTAAGAAGCTTTGTAATCCTCAAAAAAGTAAACTGGTTGATTTTCTTTACCAAGTATCTCCCGAGTCCTTAGGGATAGGGAGTAGGAGTTCGCTTTTAAGCAGGGTTGATTCCTCTGCCTACCGGTTATGTAGTAATTTGACTATCTTTTGATATAACTGGTAGTCAGAGAGAATACCTAGGTCATTGCCTTTGCTTCTTGTTTCTGTTAAATAAAAGACCATGTTGACGATCAAAAAGGCACTAGCCCTCATTTTGCTCGTTTTTTTAAGCGGCGCCCTCTTCTACGCCGGCCTAGGTAAGACCAGCCTTTGGGACATTGACGAACCTAATAACGCCGAATGTGCCCGGGAGATGATGCTTAGGCACGATCCAGTCGTGCCTACCTTTAACTGGGAACTGCGCACGGATAAACCGGCCTTGATCTATTGGTGTATGTGGATGGGTTATAAACTCTTTGGGGTCAATGAGTTTGCGGCTCGCTTTACTTCTCCCCTCTTTGGCATTAGCACGGTCATTTTGGTCTTTTGGGCCGGTAATGCCCTTTTAGGCTGGCCTGTTGGTTTTTGGGCTGGACTAATTTTGACCGTTACTTTATTTTTTAATGTCAGTGTGCGCATTGCCACCCCTGATGCGGCCCTTATTTTTTTTATTAACCTGGCCATCTTTTCCTTTTTATTGGGATATGAAAAGAGAAGGCCTATTTTCTTTTATCTCTTTTACCTGGCGATGGGCCTGGCCGTATTGGCCAAGGGACCAATGGGCATTGTTTTGCCTTTGGGAACAATCCTTATCTTTCTGCTCATCAAACGGGATTTTGCCGTCTTAAAGGAAATCAAGTTATGGCAGGGACTTATCCTGTTTGCCCTTATTGTCCTACCTTGGTATCTCTTAGTCAGCCTAAAGACTCACGGGGCCTTTTTAAAGGGATTTTTGTTAAAGCACAACATCCACCGCTTTTTAAGCCCGATGGAAGGGCATAAAGGGCCATGCTTTTTTTATCTCCTCGTTTTGCCCTTTGCCTTTTTTCCCTGGGGAGGTCTTTTGCCTTACATTCTGTGGGCAGGTCATAAAAGTCGTGTAGAAAAAAGGATTACCAATACCGAAATCTTCCTTTGGCTCTGGCTTGTGCTCTTTATTGGCTTTTTCTCTCTTGCTCGGACTAAACTGCCTACTTACATAAACCCTGTTTATCCAGCCCTTGCAATCCTCACTGCCTTTTATCTGCAAGGCCTCCCCCGCTGGGCCGAACGGTGTCTTTTGCACTTTAATGCCTTTTTTGCTCTGCTCTTCCTCTTAGGCGGAGGGGCGGCCTTGGCCCATTTTTATCCCCGCCTTGCCTGGGTAGCCCTCTTTGGTTTTATCTTACTTCTTTTTTGGCAAATTGGTCTTTACTTTAGCAGGCAAAATAAAAAAAATTGGGTGGCGTTCTCACAATTTATGGCGGCCTATATCTACACCTTGGCCATTGTTCTTTTAGGCACGCCAGCCATTGACCAGTACAAGGTTACCAAGTCCTTTGCTCTAGAAATTAAATCCAAACTTACCCCAAACACCGCCATCATCGCTTATCATTATTTTCAGCCAAGCCTTGTGTTTTATACGCAACATAAAGTTTTAAAAACAGATAACCCGCGGACCGTAAAAAACACAGTCAACCGGGCTGGACAAACCTTTATTGTTGGCCGTCAGTCCCCCCTTCAGGCCCTAAAAGCACAGTTGTCCAATCTTCACCTACTTCAATGCCGCCCTGGTTTTTATGTCCGAGATACAATTTGTCTGGGGTATGTGAAAAAAGATTAAACAAGGAATGGTTCTTAACGGCTTGAAAAGTCTGTTTAAGACGAAACCTTTTCAAACGCAAAAGAAACAATGTTTCTCTCTTCTTTGCTAAATTCCACGCCGATGAGATAAATTTCGGAAAAGCTCTTTAGATATTTCTCATGGTACCTCTTTTCTTTTAGCTGCTCCAAGGCCTTTCCTTCTGGCACAAGCTCTACTACCTTAAACTCAAAAAGATAAACCTTATCTTCAAAAATCACGGCCATATCCAGCCTTCCGTGATTCACAGCATCCTCCACCCTCACCTCAAGACCAAGAGCTGTAAAATAGCAGTAAAAAATACTGGCATAATAACCTTCATAGCCAGCTAAATCATTCTTCCGATACCAGTCATAAGGAATAGAGGCAAAAAAGCTATGAAATATCTCCTTTAGGACACCAAAGTCATCTTCTTGAAAGGCCTTATACATCCTGATGATATTTTTTTCCTTTTGGGTAATGTTTTTTACATAAAAGTCCAAGATATAATCGGTAAGACTCATTTTTACTTCAAGGTTAGGATAACCTAAGCGATAGATTTCGCGCCCAAAAGTCCGAATTTTCCCTTTAATGGTTAAATAACCCGTTTGGAAAAGCAGGGTTTCAGGTTCTATGTAATCTATATCAAAACTTCCGATAATCCTCTCTGAGGCCTCAAGCCCTTCAAGCTGGGGGATGTAGTATTTGCCTTCCTGCAAGAGTTTGATGAGAAAACTTGGAGTACCAGTTTCAAACCAATACGCCCGAAATTCCCTGGTTTGTAAAAATAAAAGAATATCAAAGGGATTATAAACTGATTCTCCCCCAAAATTATACCCATTATACCAATGCTTTACTTCCTCAAGGTTCACTTTCTCTAGCCGATCCCTAAACACCCGCTCAAATTCTTCCTGCGTATAACCGCAAATTGTGGCATATTCCCTGTCTAAGGTAATGTCTCTTAAATTGTTAAGCCCACTAAAAATAGACACTTTAGAAAACTTAGAAACCCCGGTGATAAAAACAAATTTCAAATAAGTATCTGCATCCTTAAGCACAGAGTATATGTTTTTTAGTGCTTCCCTGAGTTCAATGGCTGTTTCTTTATTGGTAATGTTGTCCAGAATGGGCTTGTCATATTCATCTATAAGCACGACTACTTTTTGACCAGATTTTTTCCTGAGATTTTTGATCAGCTCATAAAACCTTTTGTGAAGGATTTCTTCTTTAAGCTCTATACCCCAGTCTTCAGCATTTTCCCGAAGAATAGAATCAAAGGTTTTGTCTAGGATTTCTCTGTTCTCTACTACCCCTGCTCCGAAACTAATATAGATAACAGGATATTTTACCGACCAGTCCCAATTCTTCTCAAGAAAAAGACCTTCAAACAACTCTCTTTTTCCCAAAAAGGCTTGGCGCGCGGTGTCTAGAAACAGGCTTTTACCAAAACGTCTGGGACGGGCAAGAAAATAGTATTTCCCTTCTTCTACAAGCCTTTTGACAAAAGGAGTCTTGTCTACATAATAATGAGGTTCACCCCTCAGATATTCAAAGCTCTGAATGCCGATAGGAAGCTTTTTAAACATAATTTAACTTTAACTTATAACTCGATTTTTTACAACACAGGAAGCGGATCAGAAATCTTGACGCTAAGTTATAATACATGCTAGGATGAAATTATGGAAAACTCGCAGTTTGACCTCAAGGGCTATCTTAATAAAAATAGAGATCTAGTTGAGGCAGCACTAGAGCGTTATCTACCTTTTAAAGAAGGCATTTATAAAGATATTTTGGAGGCAATGCGGTATAGCCTGTTTGCCGGGGGAAAGCGCCTCAGGCCTATCTTGTGTCTGGCCGCTACCGAGGCCGTGGGAGGAAGCAAGGAGATAGCCCTGCCTGTAGCCTGTGCCTTAGAGATGATCCACACCTATTCTTTAATTCATGATGATTTGCCGGCTATGGATAATGATGATCTGCGGCGGGGTAAGCCTACCAATCATAAGGTCTTTGGTGAGGCCATGGCCATCTTGGCCGGGGATGGCCTTTTAACAGAAGCCTTTGCCTTGCTTTCTCACCCTGATTTAACCCAGAATATACCGGCTGAAAGGGTTGTGCAGGTTATCAATTTAATTGCCCAGGCGGCCGGTTATAAAGGCATGGTGGGTGGACAGGTGATGGATTTAAACTACACGGGCAAAGAAATTGACCTTAAGTCCTTAGAGACCATGCACCGGCATAAAACCGGGGCCTTGATTGTGGCTTCGGTTAAAAGTGGGGCCATTGTTGGAGGAGGAAAGGCAGAGGAGATAGATGCCCTTGGTGAATATGCTGTCCAAATCGGACTTGCCTTTCAGATCGTAGATGACATCTTAGATGTGGAAGGCGATGTGGCGGAAATGGGGAAGAGGCCTGGTAGTGACGCCGAGCAAAACAAGGCAACTTATCCCAGACTTTTAGGCCTTAGTCAGGCAAAGGAAAGGGCCAAGGAGTGCATAAAAAAGGCCATTAAGGCCCTAGAACCCTTTGAGAGAAAGGCCCTTCCTCTAAAGGCGATTGCCGAATATATTGGAAAAAGGAGAAAATAAATTGAGTTTACTAGAAAAGATAAATTCACCGGCTGATTTAAAGTCCCTTTCCCTTAAAGAACTTTATCAGTTGGCGCAAGAGATACGGCAAACCATCATTGAGACTGTCTCCAAGAGAGGTGGACATCTTGCCCCAAGCCTTGGGGTAGTAGAATTAACTTTAGCCTTACACTATGTCTTTGATACCCCCAGGGATAAAATCATCTGGGATGTAGGGCATCAGGCCTATGCCCATAAGTTAATCACTGGCCGTCGCGAGTTATTTCACACCTTAAGGCAATACGGGGGGTTAAGTGGTTTCCCGCGGCGTGAAGAAAGCCCTTATGATACCTTTGGCACTGGACATGCAGCCACCTCTATTTCAGCCGCCTTAGGCATGGCCATTGCTAGGGATTTAAAGGGAGAAAAAAATAAGGTCATTGCCGTTATCGGTGATGGAGCCATGACGGGCGGACTTGCCTTCGAGGCCTTAAATCATGCCGGTGAGCTGGATAAGGATCTTATTGTTGTCCTAAACGACAATAAGATGTCTATCTCTCCGAATGTAGGTGCCCTCTCTCGCTTTTTAAGTCGCAAGCTTACCAGCCGTACCTTCAGACGGTTTAAAAAAGAGGTAGAACGTTTCCTTTCTTCTTTGCCAGGAGGAGAAAACTTCATCCAACTGGCCAAACGCAGTGAGGATTCCCTGATGACCCTCTTTACCCCTGGCATGCTTTTTCTTTCTTTGCGGTTTGACTACATTGGCCCTGTAGACGGACATAATCTGCAACGCCTGATAGATACCTTTGAACATGTAAAGGAACTGGATGTCCCTGTTCTAGTACATGTGTTGACGGTAAAAGGGAAGGGCTATCGTCCGGCCGAAGAAGACCCAACCAGCTTTCATGGAATAGGAAAGCTAAAGGCAGAAGATGAAACTTCTCAGCCAAAACCGCCGACTTATACCGAGATTTTTGCCAACACTTTGGTTGAATTGGCCGCCAAGGATAAAAGTATCGTTGGCATTACCGCCGCCATGCCTGAAGGCACAGGTCTGGCCTTAATGCGTGAACGTTTTCCAGAACGCTTTTTTGACGTCGGCATCGCTGAAGAACATGCCGTTACCTTAGCTGCAGGAATGGCGGCTGAAGGATTAAGGCCAGTCGTAGCCATCTATTCTACCTTTTTGCAGCGGGCCTATGATCAGATTATTCACGATGTCTGCCTCCAAAAGCTGCCGGTTGTCTTTGCCCTAGATCGGGCAGGGATTGTGGGAGAGGATGGGCCTACGCATCATGGTGCCTTTGACCTCTCCTATCTTCGCATCATTCCTAATATGGTGGTTATGGCCCCTAAAGACGAAAATGAGCTCAGGCACATGCTTAAGACGGCCTTGGAATACGAAGGTCCTATTGCTCTTAGGTATCCGCGCGGAAGGGCTATGGGGGTACCTTTAGACCCGGAGTTAAAAACCTTGCCCATTGGCGAGGCAGAAATCTTGATGGAAGGAGAAGATATCCTTGTCTTGGCCATCGGGTATATGGTGCAGCCGGCGATAGAAGCGGCTAAAAGATTACAAGAAGAGGGATTTTACCCCATTTTGGTCAATGCCCGTTTTGTCAAGCCACTTGATCAGGCCCTTTTGGAAAAACTTGCCCCTAAAGTAAAGGCTATAATTACGGTAGAGGAAAATGTGATTGCTGGTGGATTTGGTAGTGCCATTATGGAACGGTTGCAAAGTCTGGGTATAAACACCCCGGTCATCTCCATTGGTCTACCTGACCAATTTCTTCCGCATGGAGCTCAGAATTTCCTCCGGCAAAGGTATGGCCTTGATGGTCAAGGAATTTATGAAAGGATTAAACAAGCATTTTTAAGATATGGCACAAAAAGTAAGGTTAGACCAATTGCTTTTAGAAAGAGGCTTGGTGCGCAGTCGTGAGCGGGCCAAGGCTTTAATCCTTGCCGGTGAGGTCTGGGTTGCAGGTAAAAGGATAGATAAGGCAGGCACAAAGGTTGATCCTGAAGCCCCAGTAGAGCTTAAATCATCTGACTTTCCTTACGTCAGCCGTGGAGGGTTAAAGTTAGAAGCGGCCTTGCATACCTTTAAAATCGTTCTTATTGATAAAATATCGATGGATGTAGGTGCCTCTACCGGCGGCTTTACCGATTGTCTTTTGCAGCATGGGGCGAAAAAGGTCTATGCCATTGATGTCGGCTATGGGCTCTTAGACTGGAAGTTAAGACAAGATAAACGGGTGATCGTGATTGAACGACAGAACATCCGTTACCTTCCTAAAGAGGCCATTCCTGAACCCATAGATATTGCCACGATTGATGTGTCTTTTATCTCTCTTAAAAAGGTCATTCCTAAGGTAATGGAATTTTTGCGGGAAAGGGCAGAATTAATTGCCCTGATCAAACCTCAATTTGAGGTTGGTAAGGGGCAGGTAGGAAAGGGAGGTATTGTCAGGGATGAGGCCAAGCGCAGGCGGGTGGTAGAAGACATCAAGGCCTTTTGCCAGGAATTAGGCTTTCAGGTCAAAGGCGTGATTCCCTCTCCCATTTTAGGGGCCAAGGGAAATCAGGAATATCTGCTTTATGCAGAATTAAGTTAAAGGAGGTAAGCTATGTATGAAAGAAAAGACAGGCTTATTCAAGAAAAGATTCATGACCCTTATTATGAAGGTAAGAAATACCCTGAAGGCACGGTGTGTGCGGGTTGTGGGGCTATTTATAAAGAAGGACGTTGGGTCTGGCCTGAGGATGGACAAAAGCACAAGGCCGAAGACGAAACCCTTTGTCCAGCCTGTCGGCGCATAAGGGATAAGTATCCGGCAGGAGTAGTTTATCTTTCTGGCGGATATCTTTTAACGCATAAAGAAGAGATTATTAATCTCATCAAAAATGTTATTGAAGAAGAGAGTGAGCGTTCACCTTTAAAAAAACTTATCAATATAGAAGAAAAGGATGGAGAAATCATCTTAAACTTTACTGATGACCATCTGGCCCGCAAGGTAGGAGAAGCAGTAGGACGCGCCCATAAAGGGGAGCTAGAAATTAAATATAAGGAAGGAGATAAGTTTGTAGGTGTCTTCTGGCGACGAGAAGAACAGCCTAAAAAGGTGTAAAAAATGGGCGTGGGGAATGCCCACGCCTTTTTTATTCCCTTTCTAACTGCATCCGCAGCTCTTTTAAAAGCTGGGCAGGACTCTTTAGCGGGTAAGAAAGCCCCTCCAGAAGTGTTTCTATGGATTTATCCTTAATTTTTAAGCCCTCAAGCCTTTCTTTTAATTCTTCTTTTTCTATCGGAAAGTCCATGCCTTTTATCCGCTTCAACACCTCTATTGGCCAGGCAATACCTAAAGCATCGGCCCCCTGCATGACCAAATCAGCAAAGATACTCAAGTTATCCCTGCCTTCCTTTATTTCCTGATAGGCCAATTTGGCCAACCCGCCTGCGGTATGGGCCTTTACACTCTTTTCCTGCAGTTCTCCTTCTAGTTTCTTTAACACCAACTCCGGATCGGCTCTTAAAATGTTTCTGACCGTCTGCCGGGTAAGCCCTGTAAACGCGGCAATTTCCTCCTCGGTTTTAAGATACTCATTTGCCAGAACAACAGCATAGGCCGCCTCTAAAAGGCTGGGAATCCAGGTTAGATTACGATAGAGTATGAGCTTACGCGGCCCACCAATGATCTCAAGGGCCTTAAGGAATACCCTTATCGCCAAGGCGTCTATATCCTGTGTTTTAATTTCTTCAGCCCCAAGGACAGGCACCTTTCCTCACCTCCTATGCGTTTTTTAATTGCTTTAAGCTCGGCCCAATTTTAACCAAGCCTGTTTCTGTAATTTCCATTAAATGCGTATCCGTATCGTGTCCACACAGCCGACAGCCGTCAATCCGAAAGAGACGAATCAACTCTCCGATGGGACGCTTATAAAGCCGTTCGTCATAGCTAGAACTAATTACCTTTTTAGAAAGCACCATTGCCCCATCTACGATATGAGAAACGGCATAACCACCAGCGGCCTCGGCCGAAAGTTCCTCATGACCAGAGCGCTTTTGCGAAACAAACAAGGCCGTTTGATACCACTTTTTCATAAAATTAAAGAGCTGCCTCACCACCGTGCGGGCAAGCATTTCCTTGGCCTCAAAGAGGCCGGTTACGGAGTCAATCACCGTGACCTTAATGTGATACTTTTTAATGGCATAGGCCAGGGTATCCAAAAGTGCAGGAATTTCCTCCCGTAAGACATGATAAGAGGCCGCATCAATGATAACGATTTTCTCTTCTACCTCTTCATAGTTAATACCCATGGCCTGCGCCCTGTTTTTCAAGGCAGCGGCCAAAAAGGCAGCCGGGGTCTCCACGGTGATAAAGGCCACCGGTAGATTGTTATTGGCCTGCGTTAAGGCAAACTGCTCTACGATCAAACTCTTGCCTGTATCTGAAATGCCTGTTAAATTCATCACGGCATACTGCGGAAATCCTCCTAAAGGCACTTTTTGGGGACCTTTAGCCGTCATTTTAGTCGTAAAAAACAACTCATCCAAACCCTCTACACCCGTAGGAATACCCTTAATCTCTGGTGCCTTCTCTCCCGCGTCTTTTAAAGAGGCAATGGCCTCTTCTACGATTTCTCTCTTTCTTTCACTCATAAAATTCTCCTTTTAGGCCTTTTTATCAAAATTAAGTATTTAAACAGGGCAAGGCAAGGAGGAAGAGTAAAAGGAGGAAACCTAAGGGATTGCGATAGAAAATATATGCTTAGATGCGCAAAATATGACGTTTTAGGAGGGAGGAAATATCACCCGCCTATGCGGCTCATTGGCCGATGCGTCGCAAATTTAACATAACCGTGATTTTTGGGCTTATGGGCAATGGCATCTTCTATAATGGCCCTTATTTTTGCATCATCTGCCCCTTGACGCAGAGGTGTTTTTAAGTCCCACTCCTGGTCAGAAAACAGACAAGGACGCAACTGCCCATCAGGGGTAAGCCTTAAGCGGTTACACTTATGACAGAAGTGATTACTTAAGGCCGTGATAAAGCCAATTTCTCCAAGACTGCCCTTAATTTTATACCGCTTAGCCGGACCATCTAAAGGAGAAGAGGGTATTTCTTCTAAATCACCTAGTTTTTTCAATTTCTGCATAGCCTCTTCTGCGGAAAGAAAGGCATTTTCATAAACGATTTGGGTATGATTTAAGGGCATAAATTCAATAAAACGCACGGCCAAAGGCATGGTAAGGCTCAATTTGGCCAAATCCACAATTTCATCATCATTAAAACCCTTCATGAGGACAACATTGATTTTGACTGGATTGAAACCTATTTCTATAGCCTTTTTGATGCCTTTTAATACCCTTCCAAAAACGTTAACCCTTGTAATGTATGCATATTTTTCAGGATTAAGGGTATCCAAGCTAATATTAATATGTCTTAGGCCAGCCTTATACAAATCCGCGGCCATTTCAGGCAGAAGCACTCCGTTTGTCGTAAGACAGACCTTTTCAATTCCCTCTATTTTTCCTATCTTTTCAATCAGATAAACAAGATTTTTTCGGACGAGAGGTTCTCCACCTGTAATTCTCACCTTTTTAAAGCCCATCTGCGCCGCTATTTTTACGATACGCAGAATTTCCTCATAGCGCAGAATTTCTTCATGGGGCAACTTTTTTATCCCCTCCTTAGGCACACAATAACGACAGCGCAAATTACAGCGATCGGTTATGGAAACGCGTAAGTAAGTAATTGCACGATGAAAGGCGTCATAAATGGGCATTTTTTTCACCTGCTAAAGGATTTGCCATTGTGTCGCTTTTGGTGTATATAGAATTTATGGCTAAATTGAAACAGTGGTGGAAAAAGTTTAAAAAAATATTTGTTAAAACCAATTCTAAGAAAAGGTTTTTAGTTTCTCCTAAAAATCCTGCCACCAGTCCCAATCCTTGTCCTACCTGATCTATCAAGCGTCCCTAGCCCCGTGGGGGGGTGATTTCCTTTAAGGCAGAAGCAATTTCAGCCGTTATCTGTCTAACAGCATTCAGAGGATTCGGTGTATGCCGGATGCTTCTGCCTACAACAATGTAGTCACTGCCGTTTCGGATGGCCATATAGGGCGTTACTACCCTTTTTTGATCATGCACATTATCTTGTTTTAGGCGAATACCAGGAGTGATGGTAATAAAATCCTCTCCAAATAGCTCTTTTATCTTTTTGACCTCTTTCCCAGAACAAACGACACCAGCACAACCTGCCTCTTTAGCCAACTGCGCCCTTTTTAGGGCTAATTTTTCAGGATGAATAGCTAGCTCACGCGCAATACCTAGATTAAGCAAGTCTTCCGTTTCAAGGCTAGTTAAAACCGTTACGCCAATAATTTTTGTTCGTGTAGACGAAAATTCATTAAACAGCCCTTTATAGGGAGGCACATGCACGGTAAAAAAATCCACACCGTAAAACACCGCCTGCCGACAGGCAGCCAAGACAGTAGCTGGAATATCGTGAAGTTTCAGGTCAAGGAATATTTGGGCCCCTGCTCTCTTTTTTATTTCTCTAATAATGTGAGGGCCTGTACTAAGAAAAAGCTCTATCCCTATTTTAAATACACCTATTTTACCCTTAAGTAAATCAACCCAAAAAAAGGCCTTCTTTTTGTCAGGCACATCTAAGGCAAAGATGAGTCGTTTTTGGGCTTCTTCACAAATATTCTCTTTCATCTTTTTTATTTCCTAGTAATGCTTGACGGACTTTTTTTCCCTCTTCAACAAACTCCGCAAAACTTGCATTTGGGTTAAAACCTTTACAAAAGGTCTTAAGGGCGCGCCAATCCAATTCACTGTTTAAAATCCCTCGCCAATATGGCCAAAGTTTACACGGAAGAGGCTTACAGGAATGGACGGCACAACCACCGTTTTCTTGTAAAAATACACAAACCTTTTCTCCATTTACTTCTTTTTCCCGAATATAATAATGGCCATTTTGGTATTTACAGTAATTTTTTATAAATTCTTCCTTGTTTATTTTTAGATACCTGGCCATAGTCTCAATCTCGGGTAAAGTAACCCTTATCCCTCCTTCTCCCTTACAACACTCACCGCACATTTTACACACAAAAACCTTTGCCATTTTCCCTCTTGATTAGAGTTTTTATTTTTAATATTTTTTCTTCTTAATGTCAAAGCCCAAAAGAGGCTGTTTGAAAAATCCATCGTAAGCAAGCGCAAGACAAAAGCCACAACATCCATAACAAGGGATAAAACAAAGTAATTAACAAAGCAAGAGCGCAAAGGTTGAAAAGAGCAAATTTAGCCAACACAAACACGCAAGCTCATAACTCTTTATCCGCTCATAACTCCCTGCTTGCTTCACTAAGTCCATTTTCTTTCATTAACTTAAATCCGCTTACGATTTACCTTCATCCCTTCGTCTTAACCACGCCGTAACTCGCCTATAACCCCATAAGGGATGCTCCGCTTTTATGGTCTTTTAATCTTTTAAAGAATTTCCCTATTACTTTGACTGAGTTTTCCTTCCTTATTTTTGCCAATTTGCTTAACTTTACTATTTCCACCTGACCTCTTGGATAAAACTTCATAATATCTACTTCGGCTAATTCCTAAACCAAAACACACATCCTTGATCGTAAAACCTGTTTTCACCAGTTTCTTCACCGCTCCTATCTTGTCCCGAATAACTCCTCGTTTTTTTTAATACCTCAATCTGCAGCACCTGCTTGGTGATAACCTTTTTACGTCTTTCAATTTCTGCCTTAAGCAAGGCTTCTTTTTTAGAAGGAGCACCATAGGCCAAAGCATTAGTAGAGGAGTTTATTATACCTCTACCTTCGGGCGTGTCCTGCCCCCCATGAGGGGCAGGACATAGTCATCTTTCCCCTCTTTTTTTACACCTTATCACAGATAGCCCGTTTGTCCAATTCCAACTGAAGCGGAACAATAGCATCAATTTGATGCTTGCAGCAACTGCCTTTAACTTCAAAAAAATGGATGCAGGAAACGATAGGATTTTTATTTGTTCTTTTTGTCTTGGCCTGGAATGAGCATTATGAAAAGCAACTTGGGCCGGTTGAAAGCTAAACAGAGTTTTTAAGAAACGACTAATTATTTCCTTTTTTAGAACACTCTACTATTTTTTTGATAGTTTCTTCAGAAAAAGAACGAATATGCAAATCCCTTTGCGGGAAGGGGATTTCAATCCCGGCCTTGGTAAAGGCCTTATAGAGGGCAAAATAGTACTCACTAATCACTTCTTTTATAGTTTTATCTAGCTTATACATACGGCACCAAACAATAAGACGGAAGTCTAAAGAGCTATCTCCAAAACCGGTAAAGACAACGTTAAGTTTATGCGTTCTGTCTTCTTGCGTATAAGGAAGAGAACGCGCAGCCTGCGCAGCGAGCTCAGCTACCAAATCCACGTTACTGCCATAGGCCACGCCAAAGGGGATTTGCAGACGCCTCCAATCATCATCATAAGTCCAAGTAGTAACACGGTTGGCGATAAATTCAGAATTGGGGACAATGACGTCCAGACCATCATAGGTCCTGATTACAGTGGATCGAATGTTAATCCGCCTGACAACGCCGGCAAGGTTTTCCCCAACCTCTACGATGTCTCCTACCTTTATCGCTCGCTCAAAGAGTAAGATAATCCCACTGATAAAATTATTGGTAACTGTCTGAAGGCCAAAGCCAATGCCCACACCCAGGGCACCAAATAAAATGGTAAGTTGTTTGAGGTTTATGCCTACAACGGAAAGACTAACCGTAAGGATGATGGCGATACCTATATAATAAACAAGGGTAATGACAGAATTAACAGAACTGGAGTAAAAATCAGGCATTTTCTGTAGTGCTCTTAATAAGCGTCTTTTAAACCACCTTAAAAGATAGATACCAATACTAACGGTTAATAAAAACTTGATTAGGGTAGCGCAGGAAAAGGGGGTAGTCCCTATGGTAAATAAGGGATAATATAATACGCTTTTTATGCGCTTCCAAGTCTTTACTCCTTTTTCCTTAAACCAAAAAGAAACCTTTTCCCAGATGTGAATATGGGCCTTAAGTAATTCTATGGTAAGATTTATTTCTAAAATAGTTGCCTTTAAGTCCTTATTTGCCTTCTGCAAAAAGGTCATATATGAGTTTAACACCCGCAGGGTTCTTTTGCCCTCTACGATAAAATTGGTAATGACTTTCTGAGAGGACTTCTCGGTTTCCTTAATTTGCCTTACCGCTGTCAGCTTTTCGTTGATCAGATTCGCCCTAAGCTGGGTCTGGGCCAAAAGGGTATTAAAACGGTCTTGGACCCTCTGCCAGCTTTCGGCCATGTCAGTCCAATTCAAAAAAACTTTACTTTTATCAAGTTTACCTCTACCCGTATAAAGCTGTAACCACTGGGTCCTAAACAGTAATTTTTGGGTCTTTATGTGGGTTAAAAGAAGTTCATTTTCTAGCTTTTCCTTAGTTACCTGCAAACATAGCCGCCGCATTTCATATTGTTGTTTAATTAAGCTTAAGACTTTTACAGATTGTTTTAAGTTTAGTTGTTGGGAAATTTCGTCAATCTTCATTTCTACAAAGACCAGATTCCTTTCAATCTGCTCTATTTCTCTTTCAATCTTCGCCTTTTTCCTTTCTTCTTCCTTTTGGGCCTGCTGGGCGAGAGACTTAGCCTTTTTAAGATCGGCGGACGTGATATTTAAGTGCTTAAAGACCAGCGTCATTTTCTCTAAACACCGAGTCTTAGTTTCCTCTAAACGATCAAGGGCCTTTTCCAGTTGAGCAGTAGAAATCTTTTTTAGGGCATATCTTGTCTGCATGCTCAGCATCTGGGCATAGACCAGATAAAAATTGGCTAATTGTCTTTGGTTAAGAAGTTCAGTATAATCGCCAAAAAGATGTTTAAGATCATTGTTTAGAAATGTTAGTTCCCTTTGGGTTAAGGTAAGTTGATGTTTAACTTCTTCTGTTTGGGTTATAATGGCCTGATAGGTATTTAAAAGCTGATAATATTCTTGAAGGTTATAGGGTGGCCCCTTTAAGGTGGGGAGGACAATATTGACAGAAACAGATGGAGTAGAAAGTTTATTAATAATCTTTTTAAATTGCCAAGGGAGGATATTAAGTAATTCTATAGCTGTTTTGAGCGTAGTCTTATTAGCAGGGCTAATTTCTTTTTCTTTTAGAAGAGTTTGTAAATAGGTAAGAACAGATTGAATTTCTTGTTGTTTCTTTTCAATAAATTCCTTTATTTCGCCCACCGAACCAGTGAAAAAACCCTCTTCTACTGGAGAAGAGATGGTAGGTAAGGGAGGTTGCGTCTTGGCCCCTAAAAGGATAGGCCAAAGGATAAAAAGAAAAATCTTCGTTAAAATGCGCATAAAAATAGCTTGCCATAAGCAGAATAAAATGGCAAGAGGATTTGACAAATTCCCCAAATGCTATATTAAATAGACCTAAAAAGGAGGGGAAAATTGCAACCTACGCTGAATCTAAAGGCATTTTTGCTCTTTTTTATTCTAAGTATGCCCTTTATCATCCTTACCTTTTGGGCCTTAATTGACCTCATGCGACTTCAGACCAAGGCCGTTTACACTAAGTTTTTGTGGTTGGTTGTGGTTGTGCTTGTTCCTTATATAGGAGGATTGGGTTATCTTTTATTTGGACGCAGGCTTTTAAGGAGAAAGGAGGGAAACAATGTCTAAAGAGGCCGTCTTGGTTATAGATATGCTTAATGACTTCGTTAGCCCCGAAGGGGCCCTTTATTGTGGGGAAGAAGCCCGCAAGATTATCCCTTATATCCAAGGACTTGTAGAAAAAAAGAGAAAGGAAGGGGCCGTGATTATCTATTTAGCCGATAACCATCCCCCTGACGATACTGAATTTAAACGCTTTCCTCCGCATTGTGTTCAAGGCACCAAGGGGGCTGAGGTTATTCCGGAGTTAAAACCGGCCCCAGAAGATTATGTCATCCCTAAGCGGCGTTTTAGTGGCTTCTTTCAGACCAACCTAGAAGAGGTGTTACAAAAAGAAGGGATCAAAACTGTACATGTGGTTGGGGTTTGCACCTCTATCTGTGTTATGGAGACAGTGAGCGACCTTTGCGCACGCGAATATGAAGTCTATGTGCATAAAGGGGGAGTGGCTGACTTTGATGCCAAGGCCCATGCCTTTGCCTTAGAAAGGATGGAAAAGATCCTTGGGGCAAAGATTGCCTAGTTCCTTAACACCTCAAGGGGCATAAGGGAAGCCGCTACATAGGCCGGATATACTCCAGCTACAAGCCCAAGGCCTACACTGATCAAAAGGCCAAAAAGTAAGCTTTTCCAAGCGAACACGATAGGCAAAGAGCCAATGAGACTAACCAATATTCCTATGCCCAGCCCAAGGGCAGTGCCTAATATACCTCCGATTAAAGAAATTACACAGGCTTCTCCTAAAAATTGCCAGAGGATATCTTTTTTCTTTGCCCCCACGGCCCGCCTGATGCCGATTTCTCTTTGTCTCTCATTTACGGCCAAAAGCATGACTGCAAAGATTCCCAGTCCGCCAATAGTAAAGGAGATGGCAGCCGCCATTTTACTTAGAACAGAAACCAAAGCCAATCCTTTTTGTTTTGTTTTGGCAATATCTGCAGGGGAATAGATACTAAAATCATCTTTTTCCATCGGACCTAAACCATGGCGCCTTCTTAGTAATTTTTTAATTTCTACCTCAATCCTGGGAATATCTACCTCTCTCTGGGCCTGAATAAAGATAGCCGAAAGATAATCGGCGTTCAAAAAACGCCGTAAGACTGTTTGCAGGGGCATATATACCAGTCTGTCTAAGTCTTCGCCTGCCAAATCTGCCCCCTTTGGAGCCAAGACACCCACAACCTTACAGGGCACCCGCCGGGCCAAGATGGTTTTCCCAAAGGCCCGTTTATTACCAAACAAGGTTTCCCATATCTTGTAGCCCAAAACAAGCGTTTTGGCCCGCCTTTGTTCGTCCTTTTTCCCATAAAAATATCCATCCTGGAGGACCAGATTTCTTATTTTTGCGATACTGCGAGGAGCACCGATAATATTGACATTGATAACATTTTGTTTATAGCGAAGGGGGAAAAAGAATTCAGCAATAGGCACGACTTCCTTTATCCCTCTTATAGACTGCTTGATGGCCTGTACATCACTAAACTTTAAGGTTTGGGCCGTACTGAACTGCCTTATACCCCGCCCCGTAACCCGCACTTCTCCTGCCCTGACAATAATCAAGTTAGGACCAAACTGGTTAAGAGTCTCTTTTACCTTTCTTGTCATAGCCGAAGAGATATTGCCCACGCCCACAAGGGAAAGAATACCAAACAACACCCCTAGCATAGAGAGGATACTTCGCTGTTTGTGCTCCTTTAGCACTTGTAAGATGGAGTTTAAAAGAAGTCTTGTTGGACGCATTATGCTTATCCTTTAATGGCCTTAATGGGGTCAATACTTGCGGCCTTTAAGGCCGGACGAAGACCAAAGGTAAGCCCTACCAGCAAACTCAACCCCAGGGCCAATTCCCATATCTTGGCAGAAAAGATCATAGGTATCTGTCCAAACCTTTCTAAAATAACCCCGCCACCTAAGGCCAAACCTACTCCTACTATGCCTCCGAGAAGGGTGGTAAGGAGAATTTCTAACAAAAAAGAGGCAGCGATATTTATCTTTTTTGCTCCACATGCTCGTTTTATCCCAATCTCCCGACGTCGCTGTCTAATAGAGAGATAAGAGAGGTTTGCCAGAATAAAACCGCCAACGATTAAGGCAATCAACCCCGCACTACCTAAAAAGAGAAGCAAACTGCCAGAGATAACCTGTAAAATTTGCTTGACCTCGGCCGCACTAAACATATCAAAGTCATCTTGGGCCAATGGGCCTAACTTGTGATTATACCTTAACAAGGCCCTGATATTTCCCTCGGTTTGTTTCAGATCGTCGTGGGTCCGTACGCGCAGTAAGGTGATATATTTGTCATCATTTAAAAGACGCTGCATAAGGGTCGTGATAGGCATGATAATCCTATCATCCAAATGGTGATGACCGGTACTTGTTCCTCTTTCTTTTAACACACCGATGACCTGTACCGGTAGCCTTTTTACTAAAATATATTTGCCAAGCGGTGAGGTATGAGGGAATAACTCTTTTTTTACCTCTATTCCGATAACACAGACAGCCCGTTTTTCTTCAACATCCCTTTGGGTAAAGATAACACCTTCTTGGGGATACCACTGCCAGGAAGAAAAATACGCAGGTGTAGTCCCTACAATGGAGGTAAGCCACTTTTTATTCTTGTATTTTACAATTCCCCTATCTATATCCATAGGAACAACTTCATATACCCCTGGAATGTTATTTTTGATGCTCTTGACATCCTTCCAGGTAAGGGTGTCTTTACGCCCTCTTAATATAGTCTTCCTCCCACCACTAATAACCAAAATGGCATCTGGGCCAAACATTTCAAAGAGCTCACTTACCCTTTTATTGGCCCCATCTGTGGCCCCTACAATAAGAACTATCGTGCCTATACCCAAGGCCACGCTTAAGATAGAAAAAAACAGCCGCAGGCGGTAAAAGGAAAGGGCGGCTAAGATTTCCTTTAAAAAAAAGTATTGTTTTAAAAAAAGGAGGCCAAGATTTTTCATCAAAACAGCCGGCCTTGTTTTTTTATGTTTTTTCCTAGGTGCTTATAGGCCAAAGGGGTAGTCATGCGGCCACGGGGTGTTCTCTGCAAAAGGCCCATCTGTACTAAATAAGGTTCATAGACCTCTTGAATCGTATCCTTTTCTTCACCAATGGCGGCAGACAGAGTTTCAAGTCCCACAGGGCCACCATCAAATTTTTCAATAATGGTTAAAAGGATCTTTCTGTCCAAGGGATCAAGACCATGTTCGTCAATCTCTAATAAGGTAAGGGCCCCAGCGGCCGTTTTTTTGTCAATGTGTCCATTGCCTTTTACCTGAGCGTAGTCCCGCACCCGCTTTAAGAGTCTAAGGGCTACTCTAGGTGTACCTCGCGCCCGCCGGGCGATCTCAAAGGCCCCCTCTGGATCAATACTGACATTCAGCCTTTGGGCAGCCTTGATGATAATTTCTTGCAGCTCTTCTGGCTTATAGAGGTCAAGATGTAAGATAACACCAAACCTGTCTCTTAAAGGCGAGGTTAAAAGTCCGGTCCGCGTAGTAGCCCCGACCAGGGTGAACCGGGGCAGGTCAATCTTGACCACCCGTGCGTTTGGCCCCTGGCCAATGACGAGATCAAGCTTAAAGTCCTCCATGGCTGGATAAAGAATTTCCTCTACCATTGGGTGTAGACGGTGAATTTCGTCAATAAACAGGACATCGCCAGGGCTTAAGTTAGTCAAGATGGCCGCCAAATCTCCTGGCCTCTCTAACACAGGGCCAGAGGTAGTTTTAATATTAACATTCAGTTCCTTGGAAATAATAACTGCCAGAGTTGTCTTACCCAAGCCAGGGCAGCCGTGTAAAAGGACATGATCCAAGGCCTCTCCTCTCGCCTTGGCCGCTTCAATGAAGATCTTAAGCTTTTTTTTAACCTGTTCCTGCCCGCAAAATTCTTTTAGACTTTGCGGCCTAAGTGTTATTTCTTCACCTAGATCATTAACTAGAGATATAGGGCTTACCAGCCGCTCGTTCATTACAACTGCCTTAAGGTCTCTTTAATTAAATCTTCTAAGCTTGGTGGTGAATTAAAATGGGCTATGGCCTTTTGCACTGCTTTAAGGGCCTCTTTCTTCTGATAACCTAAATTTACCAGGGCAGAGACAACATCATCAATTAAATCCGACTTAATTTCTTCTTTGGGTCTAGCCTTCTTTTCTATGGGCATCTCCCACTTATCCTTCAACTCAAGTAAAATGCGCTGCGCCATTTTACGGCCAATGCCAGGGATAGCCTTTAGCTGTTTTATATCCCCAGTTTGCACAATTTCATTAAATGCCTCAGGTGAGATACGAGAAAGGATATTTAAGGCCAGCCTTGGGCCAATGCCAGAAATGTCCATTAGCTTGGCAAACAACCTTTTTTCCTCAAAGGTAGAAAAACCAAACAGCTTTAAGGCGTTTTCTTTGACATAAGTATAAACATACAAAGACACCTCATGCCCAGTTTCAGGCAGAGAAGAGAAAGTGCTTAAAGACACTTCAAGCTCATAGCCTACTCCATTGGTTAAAAGAATAATAGATGTTGGCGTCTTTAAAAACAGATGTCCTTTTAAATATCCAATCATAGAATCATAGTCTTAAAGTATGTAAATGACACAGGGCCGCGGCCAAGGCATCAGCCGCATGTTCGCCCGGCATCTCTGGAAGTTGAAGTAGCCTTTGCACCATTGCCCTTACTTGTTCCTTATCTGCCCGGCCATAGCCTACGACCGCCTTTTTTATTTCCGAGGGTGAATAGGTAAATACTGGCAGACTCATCTTTTCGGCCAGAAGCATGGCTACACCCTTTAGGTGTCCCAGAACAAAGGCCGTCTTTACATTGCGGGCGACATAGAGGTCTTCAATTACCACCTCTTGAGGTAGATACTGTTTAATAATGGCCTCCAAGTGGTCATAAAAACTACAAAGTCTCTGGGACAACTTCTTTTTATTAGAAGAAAGTTTTATTTCCCCCCAACTTATACAAAAAATCGCCTGCCCTTGCCTTTCTACCACTCCATAACCACTACGCCGCGAGCCCAAGTCTATGCCTACTACTCGCATCAAGCCGCTTCGGCCTCCATGATTTCCTCTGGAATGTCAAAGTTCGTCCAAACCTTCTGCACATCATCGTGATCTTCCAAAGCCTCCATGAATTTAAGTATCCGCTCCGCCTGGGCGCGGTCAGTAATTTGCACGGTATTTTGGCAAATCATAGTAATTTCGGCCCGCACGTAGGCAATTCCTGCCTCTTCAAAGGCCCCTTTGACCGTTTCAAAATTCTCTGGCAGAGTAATAACTTCGTATTCTTCTCCTTCTTCCTTTACATCTTCGGCCCCGGCCTCCAGGGCAATTTCCATAATTTTTTCTTCATCTACCTTATCTTTAGCAAAGGCAATCACACCCTTCTTTTCAAACATCCAAGATACGCACCCTGTTTCTCCCAAGTTACCGCCGTATTTGCTAAAAATGTATCTTAACTCGCCGACGGTGCGGTTGCGGTTGTCGGTAAGGGCCGAGATTAAGACGGCAATACCACCTGGCCCATAGCCTTCATAGGAGACTTCTTCATAATGCGTACCTTCAAGTTCACCGGTGCCCTTTTTAATCGCCCGCTCAATGTTTTCCTTAGGCATATTCTCCGCCTTGGCTGCTTCAATGGCCGCGCGCAGACGAGGATTGCCTGCTGGATCACCTCCGCCCAGACGGGCAGCGGTCATGATCTCCCGGATAAGTTTAGTGAAAATCTTACCCCGCTTGGCGTCTGTAGCCGCCTTTTTTCTCTTTATCTGTGCCCATTTGGAATGACCAGCCATCTTAAAAACCTCCTTATTTTTTCTTTAAGGCCACCACAAACACTTCTCGGCTTTCACGGCGTGAACTTTGCGGTTTAAACACCTTAACAAAGGAAAATTGTTGTTTGCATTTTAACAAAAAATCCTTCATTTCTCCACCCTCTAACACCTTACACACAAAATGTCCTTGCAGTCTTAAAAGGGCAAGGGCAATCTCTAGGGCACGATTGGCCAGTTTAATAGAGCGAAAGGTATCTACATCCTTAATGCCCGTAGTCGCCGGTGCCATATCACTCACAACCACATCAAATGCATCGGCCACCTTTTTGGCCTCATTAACATCCCACTTTAACACATCCCGCTCCCAGAACTGGACAAAGGCCGGAGGATTTTCCCACCTAATGGGGTTTAAATCAAGGCCAAGCACACGGCCTTTTGGCCCCACAACTTGAGCAATATACTGCAGCCAGGAACCAGGCGAGGCCCCCAAATCCAACACCCGGTTGCCCTTCTTAAAAAGCCTATAACGCTGATCAATCTCCTTGAGCTTATACACTGAACGGGCCAAGTAACCTTCCTTCTTGGCCCGCTTAAAGTAGGCATCCTTTACCTTATACATGCCCTGTTTTTAACATAGATTAAAGAATTTGCCAAAGGGTTATATGGATCCAAACAGTGTGAAAATCAAATCTCTGTTGGATACACACCTGAAAACGAAGTCATGCAGAACATTGTCTTGACCCATTTACCTATAAACCCACAAATTGCAAGGTTTTGTGCTTATTTTTTTTATATATCAATAAAACGGTTGGTTAGACTAGATAAAAAAGCAACCAACATTTTTCTTGCCCCTAAAAAAGGACCTAATTATAATAAGGCTAAAGTATAGGAGGAGAAGCTATGAAAGGAAATTTACCCATTATTCCAGCCAATCGGGCAGATGATATTCACAATTTGGATATTTTGGATAAGGCCGACTTAATTCTTTTTGTTGCCGGAAATCAGTTTATGCTCATGGAAGAGTTATTGGCGCTTTTTAGAGAAAAACATCCAGATATAAAACACATCTTTTATGAAACTTTACCTCCAGGCTTGGAGTTAAAACAAATCTTAGCAGGAGGGGCCGTTTTTCAGGATAAAATCTTACCTGGCAAACCAGATGTCTATGCCTCTGTCAACGAAGAGGCCATGTATAAATTGGAAGAAGCGGGTTTGATTGAAAAGGGAGATTACTTTATCTACCTTCACAACCGCATTGTTTTAATGGTCAAAGAAGGCAATCCGTTAAACATCCATTCGGTTCTGGATCTGGCTAGGGATGAAGTGCGGGTATCTCAACCCAATCCCGAACTGGAAGATATTGGCGTGCACATCGTCAACATGTACCGGCAGGCAGGGGGTGAAGAACTGGTCTACCGGATCATGGAAGAAAAAAGGGCAGAAGGCACAACCATCTTTACCATTGTCCACCATCGGGAGACCCCTTTACGCCTGCGCAAGGACACGGTGGATGTGGGTCCAGTCTGGGCCACTGAGGTCTTAACGGCCCAAAAACAGGGATTAAAGGTAGAAATGGTAGATGTAGGTGAAGAACTGGATCAAAGAAAAAATGTCAATTACTTTATTACGGCTTTAAAAGATGCCCCTCATCCTGAGAATGCCAAAAGATTCTTAGAGTTTATCCGCTCTAAAGAAGCACAGGCTGTCTATCAAAAGTATGGTTTTATACCGCATTTTGATACAGCCTAATAAGAGTGCTTATGGGACGGCCCAAGTAAAATTCCAATTCTTGTGTTGGGATTTGAAAGTTTTCTTTTAAAAAATGGCGGATTTGCAGGTCATAGTAAGCCATTTCCTGCAGGCGCTCATTGGCCTTTTTGTCTTTTTGTCTTAACAAATTTATTAGCTCCGTCACCGAACATCGCCTTTCATGCAAAGAGATCACGGCCCAAAGGGGAGTATTCGTACCAATGAGATGCTTGCGTTGTAAGGGCCTTTTTTTCTTTAGTGCCTTAAACTCCTCAGGCTGCCAGCAGGCCATCACCCGACACTGCAGGGGCCGATGGGGATAAATCTCACACTTGTTGTCTTCTTCCTGAAAGAAGATACACTGTCTGCCCTTGTGTTCTTTTATCTTTATCAACTCTGTTTTGGCCCTCACTAACCTTCCTTCTTCGTTAGAATAGGCCAGCTCTCCTGTACGGATAGTAAAAAGGGCATCTTTAGGCAGATGGCCAGAATTGATCAAAAAGGCATCTTCTAGATAAAGAGAGGGACTACCGTTTTTACAGCATTCCCCACACCGGATACAATATGGTCGGGTGGCATAGCCTACCTTAGCAATGAGTTGGCTGAGTTTCTCCCAGGCCTTGCGTTGCTTGCGGGGAGAAAGCTCATGCCATTTAGCGATGTAATGCCTATACAAAGGATGTTTTTCAATCTGTGGCCACACCTCTTCAGGCCTTGCCGGGGAAGAGATGCGACGCAAAAAGTCGGCCAGGGAAAAGAAGACCAATTCCTTTAGTGTCTGCATCTTACGCCCATGCTAGCGGGAAAAAGGGAGAAAGTCAAGCTTGCCCTACCTTAACTGTAATCACTTTTTGCTTTGTCTAAAGCCACAACCATGATCATAGCTATTTAAATGTGTGAATGAGTAAATGCGTGAATGAGCAAGACTGATGGTATTCTCCTTATCTGTTATTAAAATAAGCTTGTGATACCAAAGCTCGGAATTAAAGAAGTAAATGGTGAATAGACTAATCACTGTTTACTCTTCTTGACAACAGCACATTTTTTTACAGTTTGCATCGTAATGCACAAATTTTGAAATTTTTGTTCATTTTGATTAAAAATTATGCAAAGACATTTAATTAAACAGGTACTTTTGGAGCAAAGGGAAGAAATTAGTAGGATTTTTCAAGAAAAGATTATCAAAAGAGAGATTGAAGAAAATGCTAATAAACTTCTGGCATCGGATTTAATTAAGGTAATTATGGGAGTAAGAAGGTGTGGAAAATCTGTATTGGCTCACCAATTGCTAAAAGGGAAAAAATACGGTTATGTCAATTTTGACGACGAGAGATTAATTGGTACAAAGCCTCAAGATTTAAATGATTTTTTAGAAATTTTAAAGGAAATAGAGCCAGAAGCCGAGTATTTATTATTTGATGAAATCCAAAATGTTGATGGGTGGGAGCTTTTTGTTAATCGGTTGAGAAGAAGGGGATATAATATCGTCATTTCAGGTAGTAATGCCAAGCTTTTAAGTAAAGAACTAGCTACCCACCTAACAGGAAGACACTTTAAAATTGAACTTTTCCCATTTTCTTTTAAAGAGTTTTTGACCTACAAGGGTCTTTCTGTAAAAGAAACGGATTTTTATATTACTGAAAAAAGAGCACAATGCAAAAGACTACTTGAAGAATATTTAGAATTCGGTGGCTTCCCTGAAGTTTTGAAACTAGAGTATAAAAGTCAATACTTAAGAGAACTTTACGATAAAATAGTTATGAGAGATATTATCTTAAGGTATAATATCAGATACGCTAGGGATTTAAAAAAAATTGCTCTTTATGCCATCTCTAATTTTGCCAGTAGAATTTCCTATCATAAAATAAAAAACATTTTTGAAATAAAAAGTGTTCATACGGTAAAAAACTACCTTGATTATCTGCAAGAAGCCTATCTTTTATTTCAAATTGTGCCCTTCTCTTTTAAGTTAAAAAGGCAGTTTAAGCAACTCAAAAAGATTTATGCTATAGATACAGGTTTAATAAATGCCCTTGTGCCTAAAATCACGCAAAATTATGGAAAGCTAATAGAAAATCTGGTATTTTTGGAACTAAAACGGCGAGGTAAAGAAATTTATTTCTACTCTCAGCCTAATTATGAAGTAAACTTTCTGATCAAAGAAGGTTTGGAAATAAGACAACTTATTCAGGTCTGCTATTCTCTTAAAGATGAAAAAACTGAAAAAAGAGAGTTTAAAGCCCTATTAAAGGCTTCAGAAGAATTAAAATGTAATCATCTTCTCATTATCACCTGGGACGAAGAAGGAGAACAAAAGGTCAATGCCAAAAAGATAAAAATCTATCCTTTATGGAAGTGGTTGCTTCAATGAGTACATCCAAACAACAATGCCGAGAACGCATCTGGCAATTGCTTGCCGAAAAAGGTATTTCTCCCTCTCCTTTTCAGCGCATTCCTCCATTTAGGGGGCAAAATAAGGCCGCTGAGCGCCTGCGTCGTTTGCCTATTTACAAGCAGGCACGATGCATCATGGTGCCACCGGATGAAGCCCAAAAACAAGTGCGATTTAATGCCTTAATGGACGGAAAGCGTCTGATTATGGCAACTGCTGGCCTGCACGATGGCTTTTATCTCCTAGACCCCAAGCGTCTGCCACGGCGTTTTTGGCTAAGGGCCATTCAGACCTATGGCGTAAAGGACTTTGGCATAAGGCTAGCTACCAACAAAAAGGCCATCGGTAGGATAGACCTTTTGGTTACTGGGGCTGTAGCCGTGACCAGGACTGGGGCTAGACTGGGAAAGGGAGCCGGTTTTTTTGATTTAGAGTATGTAATCTTAAGAGAGCTTGGCTGTATTGATGAAAACACACCTGTCATTGCCCTTGTGCACGAACTTCAGATCATGGAAGACATACCGATGGACGAAAAAGATGTCCCTATAGATTACATTATTACCCCACAAGAAATCATTAAAACAGAACCCCTTTGGCCCAAGCCCAGCTATATTCCCTGGGAGGTCCTGAGCAACAAGCAAATCAGGCGGATGCGCCCTTTATGGGAGCTTAAACAGAAGGGGAGATGACATAAAAGGGGGCATAGCCCCGGATGTCTAGCTCGCTGGGAAGTTTAAGCAACAATGAATGTCTGTAGATGTAAAGAAAAGCAATAAGGGCACACATAAGGGCATCAATAACCCCATCTAGCTTGGGGTGCCTCTCTATTTGCGCAAACGACAAGGTTTTAAATCTAATTTTAGGACCACACACTCTTTTTATAAACCTTCCACTGGTCAGAAAATTCCAGAGAAGGCACTGACTTTCAGGATTGGGTGATTTTCCTTTGTAAGTCTTTACATGCTTATTTAACGCTGGCTCTGTTTGAGTAAGAAAGACTAAAGAAGCCCGGGGGTGGGTCTCTATCAAAGTGCCTAAAAAGGGCCTTAACAAACTGGCCAGTTGCATTCCTCTAGAGGTAACAGCCGTCAAGGCATCCTGGGAAACAACAATGTTTTTAAAAGGCGAAGGAAGCAAATGTCTTAATTCCTTATCTGAGAGTCTCCAGCCGCCAATAGATGAAGGGGAAAAGCTTAAAGGGGCATCAATGGCACAGGCAACAAAGTTATGTTTTTGTACAAGGGCAACAATTTTGCCTAAGCTGCCTTCAATATAGGGCAGATAAGGAAGGATCAGTTTCTCCTGATCCCATATCAATTCGCAAACCCAAGTATTCTTAGGGCCAGCAATATCTACTCCTAAAAAGTGATACTGTTTCATTTAAAAAAAACAATGGCCCTGACCTGAAGGTCAGGGCCATTTTTTTACTGCATTACGGCTGGCGGTCTGTCAGAAGGATACTTTTGCGGCACGGGTTTAGTTGCAGACGGAGGTTCTTTCACCGAAATGGGCGAAACCAGTGCCTCTTTTAGGACTTCATCCATGTGAGTAACGGTTACAATCTCCAAGGCCTTAAGGATCTTACTCGGAATCTCCTTTAGATCCTTTTCATTGTCCTTAGGGATAATCACCTTCTTTACCCGTCCCCGATGGGCGGCCAAAAGTTTTTCCTTCAGTCCGCCAATGGGCAAGACACGTCCGCGCAGGGTAATTTCACCGGTCATGGCTATGTCCTTACGCACGGGTATCTTGGCTAGGGCCGAAACCAGGGCCGTAGCCATGGTAATACCGGCCGAGGGCCCATCTTTAGGTACAGCCCCTTCAGGCACGTGGATATGGATATCATATTTTTTGTAAAAGTCAGGCTCAAGTCCTAACTGTTCTGCCCGTGTCCGCACATAGCTTAGGGCCGCCCGGGCCGATTCTTGCATAACCTCACCTAATTTTCCAGTGGTAATCAACTTACCTTCACCTGGCATAATGGCCACTTCTGTCTGCAAGAGCTCTCCTCCTACTTCTGTCCAGGCCAAGCCCGTCACCACACCAATCTCATCCTTTTCTTCTGTCTGACCAAACCGGTATTTGGGCACACCTAGATATTTAGCTAAACTTTTACGCGTAATTCTTACTCTCGTCTCCTTCCCTTTCTTCACAATTTCTTTGGCTACTTTACGGCAGATAGAGGCAATACAACGCTCCAAATTCCTCACACCGGCCTCTTTTGTGTAAGACCGGATGATTTCATAAATGGCGTTATCTGAGAAAGAAATGTTTTCTGGCTTAAGTCCAGCTGCCTTAATCTGCTTGGGAATCAGGAATTTAGTAGCAATATGATACTTTTCGTATTCGGTATAGCCCGGTATGCGAATAATCTCCATTCTGTCCTGCAAGGGCAACGGAATGGTATGCAAGGTATTGGCCGTAGTAATAAAGAGGATATCAGAGAGGTCGTAGTCCACATCTAAGTAGTGGTCATTAAAGGCATAATTTTGTTCTGGATCAAGCACTTCCAACAGAGCCGCTGCTGGATCACCTCTAAAGTCTACGCCAAGCTTATCAATCTCATCCAAGCAGAAGACGGGATTATTGGTCTTAACCTTGCGTAGGGACTGAATAATCTTACCTGGCATGGCACCGATATAGGTGCGGCGGTGCCCTCTGATTTCGGCCTCATCCCTGACACCACCTAAGGACAAACGCACAAACTCTCTTCCTGTTGCCCTCGCTACCGATTTGGCCAGAGAGGTCTTTCCTACTCCTGGAGGACCAACAAAGCAGAGAATTGGGCCTTTTACTTTCTTGGCCAAATGTTGCACGGCTAGATATTCCAAAATCCTCTCCTTAGGCTCCTTCAATCCATAGTGATCTTCGTCTAAAATACGCTTGGCTTCATCAATATCCAATCTGGTCTTCGCCCGGCGTTTCCAAGGTAAGGAAATAAGCCAGTCTATATAATTCCTGACCACGGTGGCCTCAGCCGACATGGGAGCCATTAGTTTTAGCTTCTTCAGCTCATGCATGGCCTTTTGTTTAGCCTCTTTGGACATCGGCGTGCTCTTGATCTTACGCTCTAATTCTTTGATCTCATCCTGAAAACTGCCATCCTCGCCCATCTCCTTTTGGATGGCCTTCATCTGCTCGGTCAGGTAATATTCCCGCTGTGTCTTTTCCATCTGCTTCTTTACCCGGGCTTTAATCCGCTGTTCTGTTTTGATAATGGCAATTTCACCCCGCGTCAGTCCAAGGACTAGTTCAAGCCGCTTATTCACATCGTTTGTCTCAAGCACCTTCTGTTTGTGCTCTAACTTTACCGCCAGATGGGCAGCCACTGTATTACTCAACCGATCAGGTTCTTCAATAGAAGTAACAGCATTTAAAATCTCTTGCGTAATTTTGGGATTAAGATGGGCGTATTCCTCAAAGGCAGAAACAAGAGAACGCTTTAAGGCCTCTGTTTCTACTGTAGATTCAAGAATATCCTCTAATTCTTCAATTTCTACAAGGAAAAAGTCTGGATTAGGTAAATATTTAATAATTTTTCCTCTTTTGACGCCCTCTATCAGTACCTTGACGGTTCCATCCGGTAGCTTTAAGAGCTGCAAAATTTTACCCACGGTGCCTACGGTAAAAATGTCCTTCTGATCAGGCTCATCAATCTGGGCACTCTTTTGAGCAGCCAAAAAAAGCCTTTTCCCCATGGTCATGGCATGTTCTAGGGCGGCAATAGACTTCTTGCGCCCTACAAAGAGAGGAATGACCATGTGGGGGAAAACAACCACATCACGTAAAGGTAAAAGGGGTAAAATTTTCATTTCTTTTTTCTCCATTTCTTCTTTTTGTTCTTCTCTGTTGTCTTTATTACGTCCAAAAAGAAACATATATGACTCCTCCTTCTTTATTTACTGACACTTTAAACAATAAACATTTTTGATAGCTAAGGGAAGAGCAGATCCAGAGATAGACAGATAAAGCCAGCTTTGGAAACTCGTCTCTCATAAAAAAAAGCCTAGGCCGTCTTTGCCTGCCGTCCATAAATAATAAGGGGCTGTTTGCCCTTTAAAATAACATCCTCGTTGATTACACATTCACGTGCATCTTCTAAATCAGGCAGAACAAACATAATATCCAAAAGCACATTCTCAATAATGCTTTTAAGTCCACGTGCACCGGTATTGCGTCTAATGGCCTCGCGAGCAATGGCTCTTAAGGCTTCCTCTGTGAACTTTAATTCCACTCCTTCCATCTTAAATAACTTTTGGTATTGGCGTACGACTGAGTTTTTAGGTTCTACCAAGATCTTTATCAAGTCGTCTTCAGAGAGATCATTAATCGTCGCTACCACCGGAAATCGTCCTACAAATTCGGGAATAAGACCATAACGAATCAAATCTTCTGGTTGGACATGCCTTAAAATTTTTCCAATACTTTCCTTCTTTCTGCTCTTTATCTCAGCGCCAAAACCCAATCCCTTCTTGCCGATACGGGCCCGAATAATATCTTCCAACCCAACGAAGGCACCTCCACAGATAAAGAGAATATTGGTCGTATCTAGCCGCAAAAATTCCTGTTGAGGATGTTTTCTTCCGCCTTTAGGGGGAATATTGGCAATGGTGCCTTCTACAATCTTTAAAAGGGCCTGCTGTACACCTTCACCAGAGACATCCCTGGTGATAGAAGGACTATCTCCAGACTTGCGTGCAATCTTGTCAATTTCATCAATGTAAATAATACCCTGTGAGGCCCTCTCTATATCATAATCGGCCGCCTGAACAAGGGAAAGAAGAATATTTTCTACATCCTCGCCTACATATCCTGCCTCAGTCAGCGTAGTCGCATCAGCGATAGTAAAAGGCACATTTAAAAGTTTGGCCAACGTTTGAGCCAACAGGGTTTTCCCACACCCAGTAGGTCCAATAAGCAAAATATTGCTCTTTTGGACCTCTACTCCATCCAGATCAGGCCGGCTATGAATCCGTTTATAGTGATTGTAAACCGCTACTGAAAGAATCTTTTTGGCCTGCTCTTGCCCGATTACATATTCATCCAAAAAGGCCTTTATCTCCGTAGGCTTGGGAAGGGTAAAATCTGGCTCAAACTCGTCCCTTTCATATTCTTCAGCCAGAATTTCATTACACAACTCAATACACTCATCACAAATATATACTGAAGGCCCAGCGATCAGCTTGCGCACCTCATCCTGACTTTTACCACAAAAAGAACAATATAACTTTTTATCTCTCCCCCTCCCGCCAGATATTCTACCCATCTACTCCTCCTTTGGCTTACCTTGTATACGGCCTGAAATTACTTGATCTATGATACCATATTCTTTGGCCTCTTTGCTATCCATATAAAAGTCCCTTTCGGTGTCCTCTTCTATCTTTTTTAAAGGCTGCGAAGTATGAAAGGCTAAAATTTCATTAATCACTTGACGTATGCGTAAAATTTCACGCGCATGAATTTCTACTTCCGTTGCCTGCCCCTGAAATCCACCTAAGGGCTGATGAATAAGCACACGCGCATGGGGTAAGGCATAACGCTTACCTTTTTCTCCCGCCGCCAACAACACCGCTGCCATACTGGCCGCCTGCCCCACACAATAGGTACAGACAGGCGCCTTAATATATTGCATAGTGTCATAAATGGCCAAACCAGCAGTTACGGAACCACCAGGGGAATTGATATAAAAATGGATTTCTTTATCTGGATCTTGAGATTCCAAAAAAAGCAGCTGGGCAATAATTAGATTGGCTACATCGTCATCTATCGGACTACCTAAAAGGATAATCCTATCTTTTAAAAGCCGTGAATATATATCATAGGCCCTCTCGCCCCTTCCTGTTTGTTCAATCACAATGGGAATTAAATGCATTCACTACTCCTTTTTCTCCTCAGTTTCTTTTACTTCTTCCTCTTTTGTTCCTTCCTTCGCCTCTTCCTTTTTCTCTACTTCTTTAATTTCAGCCTTTTCCTTTAAAAAGGCAAGTACCTTCTCACCAATAATACGACTTTCAATCCGAGAAATAACATAGGGCACGCGCATTTGCTCTAGCGGTACTTTCAAATTCTCAGCCATCAACTTTAACTCTTCCTCTATTTCGTCCTTTTCGGCCGTAATGTTTTCCTCTTTAGCAATCTTTCCTAAGATTAATTTGGCCTTTACCTTTTGTTCGGCCGTCGGACGCAATTCCTTTTTATATTTTTCTAGGTCAAGTTTTTTTCTTACTTCTGGGGTAGTAAATTGAAAGGCTCGGTTAAGCATATCCTCTAGTTCTTCCTCTACAAGACTTTCAGGAAGGTCAATCTCTGTTTTTTCCGTCAACTGGGTCAAAATGTAATTCTTGACATATTCATCCCGAACAATTTCTTTTTTTTCTTTAATTTGCTGATATATAGCCTTTTTAAAATCTTCTACCGTCTTATAATCACCCAATGTTTTTATAAAATCCTCGTCTAATTCAGGTAAAATCTTTTCTTTAGCCTCTTTGATCTTAAGATGAAGTTCTATTTTTTTGCCGGCCAATTCCTTATTTTGAAAGTCCTTGGGATACTCCAGCTTAACAATCTTTTCTTCTCCTACTTTGGCCCCAATAAGTTCTTTTTCAATATTCTCATGCAGTTGGCCTTTTCCCAATTCGGCCATGTAGTCTTGGGCCTTAAAATTTCCTAATGGCTTACCATCTTGATAGCCCTGAAAGTCCAAAACAACATAATCACCTGCCTTTAAGGGCCGCGGTTCCTCAATGGTCTTTAACTCCGCATGCATCTCCCGCAGCCGATTAATCTCGGCCTCTACTTCCTTCTCCGTTACCTCTATTGGAGTTACTTCCACCTCTATACCCTTATAAGGAGGGAGTTCAAACTCAGGGATAACCTCAAGGGTGACAATATATTCAAACTCGTCGTCTTCTTTCAGGGCCCCTGGTTCTATATTCCTCTCTTTTATAGGCTGAAGCTGAGCTTTTTTTAAGGCTTCTGGGTATGTCCTCTCAATAAGGTTGTGGATGGCCGTAGCGATAACTTGGTCTTTATAAAGGGATTTAATAATGGACATAGGAACCTTGCCGGGCCGAAATCCTTTAAGCCGTGCCCGTCTTCGCATGTCTTGATAGAGACTGTTAATCTCAGCATTTACTTCTTCCTTGGGTAACGTTACCTCTAACTTACGTTTGGCTGGACTAATCTCTTCTACATGGATTTCCATTCTTCCTCCTCATTCCCACAAAAAATTTAGCAAATAAAAAATTTGGTGCGAGAGGCGGGACTCGAACCCGCACGGGATAACCCACCAGATCCTAAGTCTGGCGCGTCTGCCAATTCCGCCACTCTCGCTTTGGATTAAAAATTATACTATTTACCGGCGGTAGTCAAGGTAAGAGTAAAATTTCCGAAGAAAAGGCTATGGGATAAGCGGTTTAGAACATTCAAAAAACTTTTGTTATCTAAAAGAGATCTATACCTGTGTTTCTGTGCGGCTACGACTGGGGTCAAAGGGTTTCGTTTCGTATTCGCCTTGTTCGTTTTTAATAAGCAGTTCTACTTTTTTCTCTACCTCATCAAGTTTCTGCTGACAATGCCGAATAAGGCCCATCCCTTCTTCAAATAATTTTAGTGATTCTTCTAAGGGGGTATTACCTGCTTCTAGTCTATGGACAATTGTTTCTAAACGTTTAATTGCCTCTTCAAAGCTCAAGTTCATGTCTTTCCTCCACTTGTGCCTTTATTTCACCATCAGCTACCCTGACAAGCAAAGAAACAGCGGGTTTTACCTGTTTTATGGATTTAATAAGCCTTTTTTCAGGATATGTAAAGGCTAGGGCATAACCCCTTTTGAGGACATTTAAGGGGCTAAGGGCCTCAAGGGATTTTTGTAATTGGTGTAAATGCTGGTTCTTTTGTTGTAACAGGTGTTTAAGGCGAAGAGTTAACGTATGTTCTTTTTGATTAAGCGTCTCCCGATACTGTTTAAACTGCCGGCTGGGATGAGAAAGAACAAGCCTTTTGTTTAAATTATTTAAATTGGTCCAGTGTCTTTCTTGCAGATGGCGCATGGCCTTTAAAAGGGCCTGAGAGAGGTCGTCTAGCTTTAAATAGGCATACTCAAACCGCTGCCTCAAAGACTGTAGCCGTTTAAGCAAATGGCCTAAATTCAACCTTTGAGTCTCTATTTGTTTTTTTAAGGCACGGGGCAAGCGATTGAAGGCATCGTTTAATAAATTTTCAATGTCTTCTCGCCTTTGGATGATCATCTCAGCAGCGGCCGTAGGGGTAGGTGCCCGCAGATCGGCCACCATATCAGAGATAGTAAAATCTACCTCATGCCCCACGGCAGATACAACCGGAATTTTAGAGGCATAAATGGCCCTAGCGACAATCTCTTCGTTAAAGGCCCAAAGATCTTCTAAAGAGCCACCTCCTCTGGTAACGACGATGACTTCGGCCCACTTGAGGCGATTAAGTTCATAAATAGCCTTGGCGATCTCTTGCGCCGCTCCTTCTCCCTGCACCTTTACCGGATAAATCCTTACATTGACATTAGGGAATTTCTTAAGGAGCACACGCAAAAAGTCTCTTATAGCTGCCCCTGCTGGTGAGGTAACGACGGCAATATGTCGGGGTAAAAGGGGAAGGGGCTTTTTGTGTTCCTCGGCAAAGAGACCCTCTTGGGCCAGTTTTGTCTTTAACTGTTCAAAAGCAAGCTGTAAGGCACCATATCCCTTTGGCTCAATATACTCTACAATCAGACGATAGTTTCCGTGAGGGGGATAAACACTTAACCGTCCCTGACAGACAACCTTTAGTCCATCCTGAAGATCAAACTTAAGCCAGCGCTGGGTATTCTTAAACAGAATAGCCCCAAGCTGGGCCCCTTCGTCCTTTAGGGTAAAATAAAGGTGTCCAGAAAGGGGACGTCTGGCATTAGAAATTTCTCCTTCTACCCAGACCAAAGGGAACTCTGCCTCTAAAATTTCCTTTATTGCCTGCGTAAGCTCACTTACCGTGTAGACCTTAGGCTGTGGAACCGAAAAAAGGGAAAGCTCTTCCATATTCAATTTTTATCACACTTAAAAGGTTTTCTCAAGCAAAGCTGGCTGCATTCTTTAAGATTCTCCTTTACAGCCCTTTGGGAGAAGCTTACGCAAGGGAAAATAGCTCATCCGGGATAGCCCTGAAATTGTAGAAAAACTCCTTAAAGGTCTTCTTATCTCGGTCAAAATTTCTTCCACAAGTATCTTTCTTCTGCTTTCGCCGGTTTCTTTAACTTCATTTAACATACGCAAGGCACATAAACCCACAAAAAAGGAGATAAAAAAGAGAAAATCCCAGTGTTTTAAATCAAGCAGGGGAGTATTTATTTCTATGCCTGGACTCCGCCAACGAAGGGATATGCCAAATTCTAATTTACGCAAAAAATCCGCTGTCTTACCCCCAAGAATAGAGGCTATACCAGCAGCAAAGGCATTGGCCAAGTTGTTTGCTGCGAGATAGGCCGTAGCCTCACCTTTAGGGGCAAGCTTAAGGGCAAGATTACCAGCAGCTAAGCTTATGCCAGCACTGGCTATACCCATGAGGATATGCAGGATAACCAACAATGGTTTTGTAAGAAAATATCTTTCAGGAAGGGTAGTAAAGGTCCATCCTAAAATACAAGTTAAGAATAAAGGGGCATTTACTGAAAATACGGTTTTATTGCTAAACTGATCCGCAAGTTTACCCCAAATTCTTAAGAAGATAACATTTATAAGTTGGTTTAACACCGTCAGGGTAATGATAAACGACATGGTTAATTGTAGCCTTTTCAACATGTAAACAGTAAAAAAGGGAGCGGCCAAATTGATGGCAAAATTCCAAAGACAGAGGGAAAAGATAAGGGCCTTGAAGTTCTCATCTTTAAATGGCCGTCTGATGAGTTTGAAAAGATTTTTATGCGTTTCTATCTGCCTTAGCCGGGGTTCAGGAATTTGGGTAATGAAATACACACTGACTATACCAGCCAGAAATCCCAAGAAGAAAAGAATTGCATAGCCATATAACTCTTTCTGCGGAAAAAACTTTTTCCAAAAATCAATAAAAACGGCTGCCCCTAGGTTAAGCCCGATACTCAGAAACATGGATAAACTCATTCTTTTAGAAAAAAATCTACCCAGTTGTTCTTCGGGCACAAGGTCACGCATCCAGGAATTCCAGCTAGCACTACTTACAGCCCCACAGATGGCATGAAAAGAAAGCATAATGAGAAGAAAGGACAATCTTATATTTTGGGGCAACCAAGGAATAATGACAATACCTAAAACGCAAAGCCTGTTAAGCGTAGCCGCAAAGACACAAATTTCCCTTCTAATTCTGATCGCTTCCACGAGATAAATGGCTGGTAATTGTGTGAATTGGGCCAAAAAAGGAATAGAGGCAAGGAGGCCAATAACAAAGTTTGAGGCCCCTAGTTTTAAGGCAAAATCAACTAAAAAAACCCCACCGGTAAGGGTGATCATTGCCTGAAAGGCAAGCCCATCCCCAATAACGGCCTTAAGCCCTTTTTGAATTTCCTCTTCCGTTAAAACGTCCTTAACCTCAAATCTCATACCTAAGGACCTCAAACATTTTTTTCCAGATAAAGCTTAGTAAGTATGCTCATTTTCAAAGGCAATAGGGAGTAAAAAAGACTTTCTGCTTAGAAATGGCTATAAACTTCCCTTTGACACCCCCTTTTTTCTATTGTAAAAATGGCGTATGGAAATGATTGATGTGCAGAATCTGCTGGATAAACGCCGCATTGAAATTGATAAGGTAGGCATTAAGGACATCCGTTATCCCATTACCGTCCTAGATCGGGCCAACGGAAGGCAACACACCGTTGCCTCTATCAATATGTATGTGGGCCTGCCGCACCAATTTAAGGGTACACACATGAGCCGGTTTGTGGAGATCTTAAATGAATACCGGGGAGAACTCATCAGCCTAAAAAGCATGAAAGAAATCCTGCGTAAAATGAAAGAAAGGCTCAATGCCGTTTCTGCCCATTTAGAGATAGAATTTCCCTATTTTATTGCCAAAAGAGCACCGGTTTCTGGCACAGAAGGTCTGATGGAATACCGCTGCCGTTTTGTTGGCAGTCTCAAAGAAAAGATTGACTTAGAAGTCGGCGTCCAGGTGCCAATATGCACTCTTTGTCCCTGCTCTAAAGAGATCAGCGACTTTGGTGCTCACAACCAGCGGGGCATTGTTAAGCTCCGCCTGCGTTTTAAAAAGTTTATCTGGCTTGAGGATATTATCAAACTTGTAGAAGAAGCCGGCTCGTCTGAGCTTTATTCGGTGTTAAAACGGGTGGATGAAAAATATGTTACTGAACACGCCTATCAAAACCCAAAGTTTGTAGAGGATGTGGTCAGGGAAATCGCCCAGCGCCTTTTGGCTGATGATAATATTACCTGGTTTGCCGTAGAGGCCGAAAACTTTGAGTCCATCCACAACCACAGTGCGTATGCCTGTATTGAAAGGAATAAAAAGTAAGAGAAAATGAGCCAACAAGAAATTAAGGAAATAACTAGAAAAGAAAACATATTTTTTAGAAAACATGCTTTGTTACGAATGCAGAAAAGACAAATTACCGTTGAGGAAGTAAAAGAGGCACTATTAAATGGAGAAGTTATAGAAGTCTATCCTAACGATACTCCCTTGCCTAGTAAACTTATCCTAGGCTGGACAAACAGGAAAAGACCTTTACATATAGTAACGGCCATTGATAAAGAACAAAAGGCTATCTGGATAATAACTGTGTATGAGCCTAGTTTGGAACTATGGACCTCAGATTTTAAACAAAGGAGGAAATCATGAAGTGCCCTTTGTGTAGAGGAGAAATGAAAGAAGGTAAAACAAGTCTTCCTTATGAAGTGGGAGAGAAGTTAATTGTCTTAAGAAATGTGCCTGCCTTGATATGTGAACAATGTGGTGAGGTGTTTATAAAAATGGAAGTAGCCAAAGAGGCAGAAAGACTTTTAAATACCGCTATTGCTAATGGAATGTTACTAGGATTTGTAGAATATGCAAAGGCTGCTTAAAAAGTTTATCTGGCTTGAGGATATTATCAAACTTGTAGAAGGAGCCGGCTCGTCTGAGCTTTATTCGGTGTTAAAACGGGTGGATGAAAAATATGTTACTGAACATGCTTGCCAAAATCCAAAATTTGTAGAGGATGTGGTCAGGGAAATCGCCCAGCGCCTTTTGGCTGATGATAATATTACCTGGTTTGCCGTAGAGGCCGAAAACTTTGAGTCCATCCACAACCACAGTGCGTATGCCTGTATTGAAAGGGATAAAGTGAACAATGCGGAAAAAGGAAGACTTAACAAAACCTTTATAAAGCTGGTAAGGGTAGAAAGAATTGAAATATGGAGAAAGTAGGAGATAAAATATGCCATTTTATAACCGAGAGGAAGACATAAGGCGGATGAAGGCGGTTCTTTCCGGAGAGCCTAATCTGGTTTACTTTGTATATGGGCCAATAAATAGCGGAAAAACGGCACTATTGATGAAAGTGCTTGAGGAGTTACCAGAGGAGTATCGGGTATTTTACATAAATTTCCGTGGCCTTGAGACGAGTAGATATGAAGATTTTGTAAGAGCCCTTTTTACGGTGAGGTATCAAGGCGTATGGGAGAAGATTAAGGAGAAAGGAGATTTGTTGTTGGGAGGGGTAAAGTTTTTAGAGGAGGTGGCGAAAAAACTGAATTATACACTACCAGTACCGAGGGAGTTATTGCGGGCGTTGGTAAGAGGAGAAGAAGGGGAAATGGATTGTTTCAAGTATTTAGAAGAGGTAATGAGGAGGCTGGTAGAGAGAGGGAAGAAGCCGGTATTCGTCTTGGATGAGTTACAGATGTTGAGGGAAGTAAAAAAGGACGGGCCGGTATTGCATGATTTATTCAACTTTTTAGTAAGAATGACAAAGGAAACACACCTGACGCATTGTTTATGTGCGACAAGTGATTGTTTGTTTGTGGAGGAGGCGTATAGCAACGCAAGGCTTGAGGGACGGGCGAAATATTTATTAGTGGATGATTTAACAAGGGATAAAGCTTATGAGGTGTATGAAGGTTTTGGGTTTGAGGACAAAGAGTTAGTGTGGGACTACATAGGAGGAAAAGTGGGTGATATGGTTATCCTTTTTGAGGGAAAAAAGCAAGGATATAAAGAAAGAGAGGCCCTTACGCGGATGCTTAGAGATGAAAAGAGAAGGCTTCGGTGGATGTTAAGGTTGGTAGAAGAAGGTGAAAAGGCAGGTCCTTCAATAAAGGAACTAAAGGAAGTCTTAAAAGTCTTTAGGGAAAGGAAAGAGGTAGAAGATATAGAGTTAAAAGGACGGTGCTTGAAGTTTTTGATAGAAGAAAACATATTATTTTACAATCCAGTAGAAGGAACGGTGCGTTTGCAGAGTCGGTTGCTTGAAAGGGCAGTAATGGAGCTGATAAGTTGAAATAAATATTTTTAGGAGGAGTAAGTCATGGCTGAGATCAAAATGACGGCCGAGGTAAGGACCGATTATGATTGTGAGGTTATTGGGCTACCGGCCGAGATGTGGGCCGAGTGTTTGTTTAAGATAGAAGGGGAAGATGACTTTCACTTTGAGTTAATTGCCGAAAAAAATCCGGTCATTCACTTAGTCATAGGAGATGTGCAGTGGAAGGGCACCTTGAAAGGCTTAAAGGAACTTCTCAAGCAAAATCAATAGAAATTCCATCGGCTGAATTTTGTCTAGAATTGCTAAAACGCTTTGGCACCTATCCCCATATTATTGCCCATATAAAGCAGGTAACCAAAGTTGCCCTCTTTTTGGGCAGAGAGCTAGAAAAACAAGGGATCAGGCTAAATATTTCTCTCATAGAGGCCGGGGCCCTTTTGCATGATATTGCCAAGACCTACAGCATTGAACATCCGGGCGTTGATCATGCGGCCAAAGGGGCAGAGTGGGTGCGCAAACTTGGTTATCCAGCCGTAGCCGAAATTGTGGCCTCACATGTAGAATTGCCTGAACCGATAGCCTTGGATGAACGGGCCATTGTTAATTATGCAGATAAACGAGTAAAACACGACCAGATTGTCTCTTTAGAAGAGCGATTTGAGGATCTGCTTGCCCGTTACGGCAAGACAGAGGCCCGGCGAAGGTTTATTAAAAGGCTTTATGAACGCACTAAAGAGGTAGAAAGGATGATCTTTAAACACCTCCCCTTTTCACCTGCATTTATCAACCGTTTAGGAAAGAACAAATGAAACGCCTGCGTGTGGCCCTGCTTTGTGGGGGAAAATCAAGTGAAAGAGAAATCTCTTTAAAAAGCGGGATGCAGGTAAAGAAGGCCCTGCCTGAAGATAAATATGAAGTCATTATTTACGACCCGGCTTCTGACCTAGCCAAGCTTGTGCAGGATGCTTCTGAGATAGATGTGGCTTTGGTCATGCTGCACGGACGTTATGGCGAAGATGGCACTATCCAAGGGCTTCTTGACCTTCTTGGCATTCCCTACCAATGTTCTGGGGTGCTGGCCAGTGCCCTGGCGATGGATAAGGTTATGTCCAAGCGGATATTTAAAATGGCGGGGTTACAAGTGCCTAAAGATGTGGTATTAAGGCGGGGCGAACCATACAACACAGCCAAAATTGTAGCTAAGCTGGGATGGCCTTTAATGGTCAAACCGGCTGATGGTGGATCATCCATTGCGTTAAATATGGCAAATTCAGAAGAGGAATTGACACAAGCAATAGAAGATGCCTTTGCCCATAGTGAAACGGTGCTGGTAGAAGAATACATTGCCGGTAGGGAAATTACCGGCGGGGTGCTGGGAAATAAGGATTTAATTGCTCTGCCCATTGTAGAAATCGTTCCCCAGGCTAAACACCGCTTCTTTGATTATGAGGCCAAATATACCCCTGGGGCCACAAAAGAGATCTGCCCTGCCTCACTGCCAGAGCATCTTACGCAAAAGGCGCAGGCCTATGCCTTAAAGGCACACAAGGCCCTTGGTTGTAAGGGATATAGCCGTACAGATATGATTTTAAAGGAAGAGGAGATATATGTGTTAGAAACAAATACAATCCCTGGAATGACCGAAACCAGCCTTTTCCCCCAAGCGGCAAAGGCCATGGGTATGTCCTTCTCGTCGCTGTTAGAAAGACTAATTGAACTCGCACTGGAGGAAAGACATGTATGACGAACAAATAAAGAAACTACTCAATATGGCCGTTAAATTCTATCATGATCTGCTTTATAAAAACAGGCCGCAGTATGAAGCCCAATGGGATTTCTTAGCCGCCTGGGACATGGAACAACCTGACTTAAGAAAATATAAAGTAGGTTACTGTCCAGATACAAACTCATTTGTAAGGCATTATAAAGAAATCCTTACTACCTATACCCCTATACGAGAGGCATTAAAGGAACTAGGGATTATAAAAGAAGATGAACAAGGTCTTAAAGACGCCCTAGAAGGTTACTATTTTTTCCCTTGTTTTGATGAAAAGGGGGCTTTGTTTAATGTCGCCCTCTTTCACCAAAAGAAGGGATGGCGACTTTTGTGTCCTGAAGACAAGCTTGCCCTTTTTGGCCTCTGGCAGGAAAGTTACTGCATCACTGACCACAAAATGGTCTTTTTGTTGCCCGATATAAAGACCTTTTTCCACTTCAACCGTCTTCTCTTTCCTACAGGCTTTAATCCCTCTCTTGCCTGTCTTAAGGGCCTAAATAATTTTATCTTTGAACGGCTAGAAGATTTAGGAGTAGATCAAGTAATTCTTATCGGTCAGACACTCCCAGAAGAAATAGATACCTATTTGGATGTCCTGGAAATAGAAATACAAGCTACTCCTCTAGCAACCCTAAAAAAGGCCTTGCCGGAGCTAAACAATAAAGGTTATAAACGTTTAATAGAAGTCGGACTTGAAGTTTTGCAAGACATGGAGAAAAAGAGGAGAGAAGAATGCGCCAATTATTATTTGACGAAATCCGGGAAGAAGACGTCAAAAAGATAAAGCGTTATCTGCATAAAAAGGCAACGCCTTCTCCTTTAGGAGAAATTTTTTGGATAGACCTTCCAGAGGAGCTTTATGATGAAGTGCAGAGGGAACATAAGGACTGCCAGCCTTTTTACTTTGCCGCCGAGGTAGGAAGAGATTATCTGCGTATAGAATTTCTCATCCGCAGTCGGCAAAAGCTTCATTGTTCCTGCATTCGTTATGCCAATAAGGAACAACGCGCTTATATCCTGGACTTTGCCGACCAGCTCTTAGAAAGGCTAAAAATTAAGACATGAATACCGTTATTGCCTGGGACAAAACATTATTTTTGTGGCTTAACAATCATCTGACGCACAGTTGGTTGGATCCTGTATTTTACTTTCTTAACTGGCTAGGCAATGGCTGGGTCGTGGCCATACTTACAGGAATAGGCCTTTGGGTTTATTCACCCCAAGCCTTTAAAAGGCACTGGTTCTGGATGATGCTGGCCATGCTTTTAAGTGGCCTGGTGGTCATAGGTCTAAAAGACCTCTTTAATCGACCACGCCCTTTAGCGGCCTTTGCCCCTTTAATTGCGGCTGGCAAGGTGCATATTCATAATATCGGTCCGGCCTTAAAATGTCGCTCCTTTCCCTCAGGCCATACCCAAACGGCCTTTGCCGTGGGCACTTATTTAGCCTTGATTTTCCGACGGCTTTGGATACTTTTTATCGGACTTGCCTGCCTGGTAGGCCTAGCCCGGATTTACGCCGGCGTGCATTATCCCTTAGACGTCCTTTGTGGTGCCATTATCGGCAGTAGTTTTAGTTTGGTCATGTATCTTTGGCGGAAAAAGATACCCAAAATCCGTGGTTGATTTATAATATTCAGCATTAATGAGTTTCCCTTCCTCCCTACTTACAGTAAGTATACGCAAGGCCTCGTTAGGTGCTCAAGGGGCTCTGCTCGCTTCACTCGCTCCGACACGCGCCTTCGGGCTTGCCCTTGAGCACACTCGGCCTTGGCAAAAAAGAAAAAATCGGAAGGGGGAAGGGAAAAATTTTTTCTTTTCCTCTTTCCTTCTGGCCTCAAAAAGAAGTTTGCGCTGAAGCGAGCGAGGTCAAGGTAGTTCGTCAGCCACCCGCAGGGTTTGGCCTTGACCGCAAAGCAAGCGGAGGCGCTATAATTATGATTGGGCTTTAGGAAAAGATAAATGTTTTCTCACCTTTTAGGTGAAAGGTATTTTTTTTAAAAAAATTGTTTATTACAGCACACTTACGGGGTTTCTTTTAAGGTAATTGCGGATTTTGGGATGTCAAGTAAATTGCAGCGTAGATAAAACTAATCCTGAAATTGATTTTTAAAGCCAAATGATTATAATGAAAAAAGTTTGTAAAAGGGGGAAAATGTCTTTTTGTATTTTTGCCGTTCCGTTTAATGTTGATATTTTGAAAGCAGTAGGCAAGCATCTTTTAGAAAATTGGTCCTCTCTGGAAGACATTGCCCTCGTCTTTCCGACCCAGCGCAATAAGCTTTATTTTCAGCAATATTTGCAGGAAGTCACCGGCAAGGATGTCCTTCTTTTGCCACGGCTTTTTGAGATAAGCGAGTTTATCAAGGAAGCCACCTTAAGCCCTTATGTCGGCATCCTGATTAATAACTGGCAGCGCAACTTTTTCTTAAAAGAAGCCATTTTTCAAGCAAAAGAAGGTCTGTCTGATCTCTTTGGTCAGCAGATAGATACCTGGGCCGAGGACTTTTTTAGCTTTGTCAGTGTGGGCAACCGACTCCTGCGTTTTTATGATGAGCTCTTGCGGGAGCAAGTTTCCTTTTCGTCCCTTAAAAAAGAGGCCCTTTATACAGATTATGAAAGGCACATAGAAATTTTAGAAAAAATCTGGTATAAGTATACGGACATTTTAAGAAAAAACGGCCTGATTGACCCCGTTTTAAAGGAAACAGCCCTCTTGCTTGATGAGGAGTTTTTAAGGCAGTTTAAGGCCGTTTATTTAGTTGGCCCTATTACTATGACCCGGACTGAGACGGCCTTTTTTAAGGCCGTCTCTAGCTATGTGCCTTTAATTGTTTTCTTTCAGGCAGAAAAACTTATCCCTCACCAGGAAATAATTTTAAAACGCTGGAACAAGGAGAAAGAGGATGTGCATTGGTTATATGACTCCCAGCCACCTAGAGATGCCAATCCGCCAACCATAATCAAGGCCTTTCCCAGTGCCACGGCCCAAATAGGGCTTGTGCTTAAAGGAATTGAAGAGGCCTTAAATGCAGGCATTAAACCGCATAAAATTGGTATCATTTTACCTGATGCCTCTTTTAAGTACGTGCTTTTAGGCTATATCCCTGAAGATAATCTTAACCTCACGATGGGTCTTGATATAAAGCATACCCTTACTTATAGCCTTTTACATAACCTTTATGAACTCTTTAGCACCGAGACCGATTATGGCTTTTATCATCGCCCCTTTATGAAACTCCTTGGACATCCGGTATTAAAAAAGATGTTAAAACAGACCTGTCAGGAATGGCAAGAAAAAATTTTAAGCCATAATTTAATTTACATCCAACCTACACCGAAAGACCCACTCTTTGTATTTTTAGAAGAGATAAAGACCATGCTTCAAAGCGAAAGTATTGGTGCCTTTTGTCAACAGTTAAGCTTGCTTTTGCAGCAGTGGCAGGGACACCCTGAATTAAAACCCATTTTTACCCATCATCATGAAGCCATTGGCCTTAGTAAGATCTGGGAGAACCTAGCTGAGATTGCCACTCTGGATCAGTTGGCTGTAAGCCTTGGAAAAGACAATTTTTTAGATTATCTCCACTTTGTCTTAGCACACCTTGCTACCCAAACTTATCCCCTGCCAGGCCGTTTGACTGGTGCCATTCAGGTCATGGAAATTTTAGAAACAAGAAATTTACAGTTTGATATTCTCATTATGCCTGACATGAACGAAGGGCTCTTCCCGGCGTACAGTGAAAAAGACATGTTTTTAAATACCACCATCCGCCAGCGCCTCGGTCTACCTACTTATAAAGAAAGGGAAGGACTCTTTTGCTATTACTTTGAACGCCTGCTTAAAGGGGCAAAACAGGCCTACTTTGCCTATGTAGATAGCCCTGAAAGGGGGGTAAGAAGCCGGTTTTTAGAGGCAATGATCTTTAAACAAGTAATACAAGACAGCACCCTTGAAGAGAAGATCAAAGATTACCGTCCCTACCTCCTGCACCATCTTTCCCGCTCTCTTAAAATCAGACTTCCTGCCGTTAATCCAGAGCTTGTCTCTAGCAAGTTAAAGACGCTTAAGTTCAGCCCTTCATCTCTTCTCTGCTATCAGATCTGTCCTTATAAGTTTTACCTGCGTTATCTCTTAAACCTCCAACCACCTCCAAAGATTAGCGAATACATTACCCCTCAAGACAGGGGACTCATCTTCCACCAAGCCCTAAAAGAGCTTTATAAAGACCGTATCTGGGAGAAAGAAGAGCAATTTTTAACAGCCCTTAAAGACCGCCTTCTCTTTTACTTTGAACAATTACCCCAGTTTCACCAGCAACCAGCGGCCAGGCTGGAAATAGAAATCCTGCTGGATAAGCTCCCTCTCTTTGTGCAGCAGGAGTTAGACTTCTTTAAAGAAGGCTGGCGTCCAGACATCCGGCTCATAGAAAGGGAGATAGAAGTAGAGTTTGAAGGCATCATCCTAAAAGGGATTCCAGACAGAGTGGACCGAAAGGGAGAGGTCTTTCGGATCTTAGATTACAAGACCGGCCGCATTCCTACCATCAAGGAATGCGAAATCAGCGAGGATTTTAGAGGCATCCAGTTGCCTTTTTACCTTTTGCTCTTAAAAAAGAAATACGGCCTTCTTTATGAAAGGTGCGAAATGCTTGGTTTTTATGACCTTAAAAACCAGTTTAAAATAAAGGACACCTACAAGGCCTTTGCCGCCGATCCCATCCATTACATGGAACTATTTGAGGCCTGGCTTAAGGAAACGCTAAAGGAAATCTTTGCCCCAGACAATCCCTGGGAAAGGCGACCAGGAAAGGAGTGTGAGCATTGTGATTATCAGGACATCTGTGCGTGGGAAAAGGAATTAGAAGCGGAGCGAATAAATGAATGTACTCTTTGATCCCAAACACCACATTGCCCTGGAGGCCAGTGCCGGGACAGGTAAAACCTACACCCTTACCCTGCGCCTTTTAAACATCCTCTTAAAGCAAATCCCTCTTACCTCTCCTCCGGACCCTGCATCCCTCCAGGAAGTCGTCGCCCTCACCTTTACCAACAAGGCCGCCCAAGAGATGAAGGAAAGACTACTTGGCTGGATCAAAACGGCCATGCAGGCCGAAAGACATAAAGACGAGGGAAAATACGCCCCTCTTTTCGCCCTCGAACCCGATATAAATGTCCTTAAAGAACGGGCCAAACGGCTTTATCATCTGCTTTTAGAACACTTTTCTTTACTGGAAATCTCTACCCTAGACAGTTTTATGGCCAGCATCATCCGGCTCTTTCCCTTTGAGCTAGGTATCAGGTTGGATGTAGAGATTGCCGACGAGGCCAGCGAAAGGGATATGTTTAACGAAGCCTTAGATCGGCTCTTGGTAGAAGTTTCATCTGACCCTGAATTAAAGGCAGCTATCCTAGAAGCCTACCGCCAACAGTTGCCCTCATCACACCCCAGATACTGGCTTAAAGAAGTCTTTACCGTCTTTCTTCAACACCAGGAAGCCTTGGAAGAGTTTGAGAACCCACCTCAGACTGACCTAAAGGCCTTGGAACAGGAGGCGTGGAAGGCGCTAAAGGCATTTATCCGCACCCTTGAACCGCAGGTTAAACACAAAGGGGCAAAGGATATTTTAAAAAAGATGGCTATGGCCCGCTCTTTAAAAGAGGTCATACAGATCAACCTTTTGTCCCGCCCCTGTCTGGAGGTTCATAACTATTTTAAAAACCTCCCCTCGGTCTGTGAAGAGGCTTTTTCCCGCTTAAAACAGGCCTTAGAGGCGTATTTTCTTGCCAGCAACCACTGGCAGGTAGAACTGCTCTTCAGGCTCTATCGGCGCTTTTATCGGTATTACAGCGAGATTAAGAAAAGGGAAAACTGTATTACCTTTGCCGACCTCTCTGCCCTCACCTATCGCCTTTTGGTCAAGCAAGGGTTGTTTGAAGAAAGACGGGACTTCTTTTATTATCGCCTAGACAGAAAGGTAAAGCACCTCCTTTTAGACGAATTTCAGGATACAAGCATCATGCAATGGCAGGTGCTTGAACCCTTGGTTAATGAACTTATTGCTGGTATTGGCACAAGGGATACAGCAGGTAGTTTCTTTTATGTAGGGGACAAAAAGCAGGCCATTTATCGCTTTAGAGGAGGCGAGCCAGAACTCTTTGATTATGTAAAAAAACGCTTTAATGGCTTTATCCGGGCTGAAACCTTGCCGAAGAATTACCGGAGTGCGGGTGGTTTAGTAGAGTTTGTAAATAAAATAGGAGATTTTTTAAACAGAGAGTTTTCTTTTCCCTTTAGCCCGCAAGTGCCTGATGAGGAGAAAAAGGATGTCCCTTATTACATCCGATTTGAATTGATTCCTCCAGAAGAAACAGAGTTGGGAAAGGCCATTTTAGAAAAGATAAAAACACTGCTCAAGGCAGGTCTTTCTTATCGTGAAATGGCCATTTTGGTGCGGAGAAAACAGATGGCTGATCGTTTTTTGCCGGTACTAAAAGAAGCAGGTATTCCAGTGCAGACTGAGACAGAAGTGTTGCTTTTGGCCGCTCCGGCTGTAAGGGCCGTAGTTTCGCTTTTGCGTTATCTAGACGATAAAAGCCGCAAACTTGATCTTGTTCACTTCCTGAAAAGCCTAGGTAAAGGAGACAAAGAATTAGAAGGGCTGGCACTAAAGGGAAGGTTTGAAGAGAAGGCCCTTAAAGAAATAAGGGATATGGTAGACTTTGTGCCCCTCCCCACCCTTTTAGAACGGATTTACCGCACCTTTAATCTCTTTGAGGTCTACAAAGATAGGCCAAATTTATGGCAACTGTTAGAGGTGGCGTATCAGTTTGAACAGAAACATCCCCGTTCCTTAAGGGCATTTCTGGATTACTTAGAAACCAATCAAAACCACCTCCTTCAGGCCAAAGAGGCCTTAAGTGAGGCCATCCAGGTTATGACCGTGCACAAGGCCAAGGGTCTTGAGTTTGAGGCCGTGATTCTGCCTGAAATCACCTATGACTGTCAGAACGATATGAAAAATAGATTAATCTTTCAATACGATGAAACAAACTTTTCCTTAAAAGGAATTTATATGAATCCAAAAAAGAATGAAGTGGCTTTAAGTTCAACCCTCAAAAACATAAAGGAATATGCCTTAAAGAGGCAACTACAAGATGAACTCAACCTTTTTTATGTTGCCCTTACCCGTACCAAAACGGCCTTATACCTGCTAGGACGACCTCAAAGGAGAAAAAATGGTCTTTTTTTACCTTCTTACTGCTGGGCAAACTTTATTGCTGCTGCTTTGGGTAAGGATATAAAGGTGTGTCTTAAGTCCCTGCCGACTTGCATTTTTGAAGATGGGAGATTGCCAGTTTATAAAAAGGAGGCAAACGAAAATAAGGCAAAATCTACATTTGTCTGGGAAAGGTCTAAAATACCACTCCAACGAGAAGCCCAGCCAGTAAAAGGAGAAATTAAGCTGAAAGATTTAAGACTACCTATGAAAGAACAGAAGTTTGGCGAGGCCTTTCATTATGTTATGAGCTATCTACGCACCGAAAGAGATAGCTTGGCTAAGGCCATAAGTAAGGCTAAGGCAGTATTTGGACTTTACATTAAGGAAACAGAATGGGAAGATATAAAACAGCGGGCCGAAATGGTATTAAATCATCCCGCCTTAAAGCCTTTTTTTAAACCAGGTATGAAGGTGCTTAATGAGGTACCCTTTCTTTCTTCTCAGGATAGCCTTAAGGCCTATCGGGCCGATCGCATTGTCTTTACGAAGGACAAGGTTGTTGTTATAGATTACAAAACTGGTGAAGAAAAGGAAATACACGTGCAGCAGGTAAATGCCTATAAGAACCTTTTACAAAGGCTCTATCCCCAAAGACCTATAGAAGGTTATTTGGTGTATGTCCTAAAAGACCAGATAGAAATACAAATTGTTTAATATGGATATAACAAGTTTAGATTTTAAAAAAATTCTCTTCTTACTCATTCTCTCTTTCCTTGTTATCTTCATTGGTGCGGTAGGTTACATGTTTATTGAACACTGGTCGTTTTTAGAATCCCTTTACATGACCATTATTACCCTAAGCACAGTCGGATTTGGAGAAGTACATCCGCTTTCGCCAAAAGGAGAAATCTTTACCATTTTTCTTATTTTTATGGGTATAGGTGTGGTAGCCTATACTATTGGTAGTGTTGCCCAGTTTATGGTAGAAGGACACATCAAAAAGATACTGGAGAGAAGGGCTATGCAAAAAAAGATTGATAAATTGAGGGGACACTATATCGTGTGTGGATATGGACGTGTGGGTAAGGGTGTTTGTGAAGAATTAAAGCGAGAGAAGCGGCCATTGGTGGTAATAGAACACGATCCAGAAGTTATTGCTGAAATTGAAAAGCAAAATCTACTTTATGTGCAAGGGGAAGCAACAGAAGACGAAGTTTTATTAAAGGCAGGGGTAAAACAAGCAGCAGGGCTTTTAGCCGTGCTTGGCTCAGATGCAGATAATGTTTATGTTGTCCTTACGGCCAGAGAATTAAACCCCAACATTCAAATTGTTGCCAGGGCTGATAAAGAAGAGGCCGTAAGCAAACTCAAACGGGCTGGGGCCAATAAGATTATTCCCCTTTATACGATTGCCGCTAGAAAGATTGCTTTTACCATTACCCGCCCCTTGGTAACTGACTTTATTGAACTAGCCGTTTATCAAGGGGTTGATTTACAATTAGAAGAGGTACCAGTGGGACCACAGGCCCAGATAAAGGATGTAAGTCTACGTGAATCGGGCTTAAGGGAAAAATTTAATATCATTGTCGTAGCAATTAAAAAGGCTGGAGGTGAGATGATCTTCAATCCCCCTTCAGAAGCTATCATTCAGCCTGGAGACATCCTTATCGTTTTAGGCAAATCAGATAAGCTGAAAGAGTTAGAAGAAATTATGGATTCACATGCGGTTTGCTTGCTGAATGCTTAAGCAGTTTGACTTCTCTAGGAGTCAAATAGCGGTATTCTCCAGGTTTTAAGTTACCCAACCCTAAAGGGCCAATGCGTATGCGTTTTAATCGGAGCACTGAATGCCCTACCTTGGCGCACATCCTCTTTATCTGCCGGTAGCGCCCTTCATAAATAGTCAACTCAAGCCAACATTTATCTTTTAACTTTCGGACAACCCTTACCTTGGCCGGTAAGGTTTGCCCATCTTCTAATTCTACTCCTGTCCTTAACCGTTGTAAGGCACGTTTATCTGGCATGCCTTTAACGAGCACCCGGTAGGTCTTTGGCACCTTATACCGGGGATGAATAAGAAGATTGGCAAACTCACCGTCATTAGTAAAAAGCAAAAGGCCCTCGGCATCAAAATCAAGCCGTCCAATGGGATAGACGCGTACAGGAATATCTTTTAAAAGGTCTGTTACCTTGGGCCGTCCCTTGGGATCATAAAGGGTAGTTAGGTAATACCTGGGCTTATAAAGCATGAGATAAACCGGTGGCGGGATTTTAACTGGCCGACCGTCTACCTCTATTTTTTGTCGCCATGGATTTATCTTTGTTCCTAATGTAGTAACTACCTCACCATCTACCCGCACCCGTCCAGCTAGAATTAACTCTTCTGCCTTCCGGCGGGACGTAATCCCTGCCCGGGCCAATACCTTCTGCAAGCGTTCTTCCGTCCGCATGTTTATAACTCTTCTATTTGTGGTAAATCAGTCAGGCTTTTAAGGCCAAAGACTTCTAAAAAATAAGGCGTGGTTTTGTAAAGAAGGGCACGACTACCCTCTCTACGGCCAGCCGTTTTAACAAGGTTTAGCCTAAGCAAGGTCCTTAAAGAGCTAGATACATCTACGCCCTTTATGCTTTCAATCTCTTTTTTGGTAATGGGCTGCCAATAGGCAATAATGGCTAGAGTCTCCAAAGCAGCCCGGCTTAGACGAAAGGTAGGACCCTGTTTAAGGGCCTGAATATAGGCTCGCATCTCAGGCTTTGTCTGAAGCCGATACCCACCTGCTACTTCTACCAGTTCTATGCCATGCTGAGAGGAAGCATATCTCTGCTGCAGCCGTTTTATTGTCTGCCTAATTTCCTGGGTGGAACGATCTGGCAAGACCTTTTTAAGCCGTTCAATTTTCAAGGGTTCTGAACTGACAAATAATAACGCCTCTAAAATGGCCTCTAGGTTCATACCACCTGCAGGTGCCTTTGTTTTGGCGGCTCCGTAACCAGCTTCAGGTGAATGGGAGCAAAGGGAGAAGTCTGATAAAGAATAATAAGGCCTTCTTTAGCTAAATGCAAGATGGCAACAAAGGTTACTACCACCTCGGCCTTTGTTCTGGCAGAAAGAAAGAGTTTATCAAATAAAATTTCTTGTTCTTTTTGTAAAAGATCGTATATTTCAGCCATTTTTTCTTCTAATTTAATAGATTCAGCCGTGCTTGTAACGGCCTCAGTCAGTTTAGAGGCCTCCATAATATGTTTTAAGGCATCCAGCAAATCAAAAAGGGTAGGAAAGACAAAGTTTTCCTCGCCCACAATCTCTTCAATGTGATGGCGGACAAAGACATCCCGGTGCAAGATCTCCTGATTTTCAAGCATATGGGCCATATCTTTTACCTTAACATAATCAAGCAGGGCCTGGGTAATTTCTGCCCGTGGGTCTTCTTCCTCGTCTTCTGGTGAAGCCAGCAACATACGGGACTTAATATGCACTAATGTAGCAGCCATTAAGAGATATTCACTGGCCAAATCAATGTTTAAAGACTTCATGAAACGCAAATATTCCAGATATTGCTCGGTAATTAGGGCTATAGGAATATCATAGATGTCCACCTGGTTCTTTTTGACCAGGTGTAACAACAAATCAAGTGGCCCTTCGTATACTTCTATTTTGACCTGAAGTGGATCCATTTGGTTTACTCTTATCGTTCGTTAGAGCAATTCATTAGATGTCATTTATTTTCAATAATTCTAGACCTTTTATTCTCTCAAAATCTTTCTCATTTAAAGTTATTAAAGGTAAACCTAAACCCCTAGCCGTTCCCTCTATGAATATGTCTCTAAATTCTATCATCAAATTTTCTCTTTTTAACTCCCTATAAATTTCTCCTGAAATTTTTGCTATACCTTCGGTAAAAGCCTCTATCTCTATATCCATCTGAATAGCTTCTTCAAATCCTCGTAGTGCCTATCTGTTTTAACCCCTGCATATAGCTCAAATACTGTGATAGCAGAAACTACAATTGAATAACTCTTTTCCTTTAATTTCCACAATAATGTTTTCTTTTATTTTGTTTCCTCAAAAAATCAATAATTACCGAGGTATCTACTAAAACTCTTTTATCTACCATGAAAGAACTTTTATTTCCTCGTCGTTAAGGTGATCCCAAACAGATATTTCTTGAAAATCTTTCTTCCAATCTTCTTGTTTTTTTCTATTTTTATCTTCCTTTTTATGATTTGTAAAATTACCTCCTTTAACTCTAATAATTCAGCAATAGATAAGTTTTCAAATATTTTTACAATATTGCCTTTTTGCAAGAAATTTAAGTTTTGCATTTTTATAAATCTTTTTATTTTTATCTACGCTTGTTTGAAAAAATTTTAATTCTTCAAACTCGGCTGGCCAGTAGTTTCTAGTACGCTAAACCACAAACTGCTATTAGGATCAATGGTCTTTCTCTTTTGCACCGCTGCTTTAATAGGCACATGTACATAGACATTGTGCCAACGCGAAACAAGCATAGCTGTCTTCCCGGCCATCCCTGCATGCACGGCATTTTGGGCTAAAAAACCACAATAAATATGATCATCGGCATTGGCCGGTAGACTACGGATAATATAACTGGGGTCAATATATTTAAGCGTGATAGGCATCTTAATAGAGGCAAAATATTCTTTGATCCGTTCTACCAGAAACTTACCAATGTCACCTAGCTTAGGATTACCAGAAGGATCCCTACCTAAATCCTGGTCAGCAAAATATTTTTGCCCTGCCCCTTCGGCGACAACAATGACGGCATGTCTCCTTGCCTTAAGTCGGCGCCGCAGAGCCTCTAAAAGGCCATTTTCTCCTTCCAAATCAAAGTCAACTTCTGGGATAAGACAAAAGTTTACTTCCCTTAGACCCAAAGTAGCGTAAGCAGCAATAAAACCAGAACATCTACCCATCAGCTTTACCAGCCCAATACCGTTATAGGCAGCAATGGCCTCGGTATGGGCTGCCCGTATGGCCTCAGTGGCCTTTTCTACGGCCGTGGCAAAACCAAAGGTGCGTTCTACAAGAAAGATATCGTTATCAATGGTTTTAGGAATCCCAATGACACTACACCTAAGCCCCCGACGCAGAATTTCGTCTGAAATCTTAGCCGCTGCCCTTAAGGTGCCATCGCCTCCAATCATAAAGAGAAGCCCGATGTTTAACCGATCAAGGGTATCTACAATCTCACCTATGTCCTGGTGCCCTCTTGAAGTCCCTAAAATAGTTCCCCCTAATTCATGAATATTGGCTACCGTAGCTGGAGTCAGTTCTACTAGTTCATGTCCATATTTAGGAATAAATCCTTGAAGGCCATATCTAAACCCATAAATATTGCGCACACCATAGACATGGTACAATTCCATCACCAGGGCACGAATCACATCATTAATACCTGGACAAAGCCCACCACAGGTTACAATACCACATTTCAGTTTTGTAGGATCAAAATATATCTTTCGCCTTGGGCCAGCCAATTCAAAGGAAAGTAATCCTTCCTTTTTCTCTAACCGTTGATCAATATAAGGCTGGGTGATATTGACCAGGACCCGCTCGTTTTCTTCTACAAAGTGCCTGGATATATCCGCCCTTTTGGTTAAGATGGGCGAATCTACCTTAGCCAGCCCTAGAGAAGCAATTTCTGTCTCTATGTCTTCAATTGTTTCTGTTGTCATGGTTATACTCCTCTAGACTTGACTTTCAGGATTGGACGGCATTCCATACTTTGAAAGCCATTGTTTTAACTTTTTTAAGTTTTCTTCTGAAGATAAAGGAACAGGCGAATAAACCTCTTTCAAAATTCCCATCTCTCCCAAGGCCCATTTTAGCATGGCTGGAGAAGAAGCGCAAATGTTTTGTAACTCTCTTAACTTTTCTCCTAGGGCAAAAATAGCCGTAGAGTCATTCTTGGCTATCCCAGCAGGATTTAACACTTGTTTAACCAGTTTTTCCCACAATACAGGCACAAAATTAGCCGTAAAGGCTACAACCCCATCGCTGGTAGGTTGGTTAAGGAAGGATACTTCATCTCCTTCATAAAAGGAGAAATCATCCCTTCCATGTAAGGCGTGCTGATAGTTAAAAAAACGATTTAAATCTCCTTGGAAAATTATACCTTTGACAAACTTTCGCTGGGCAATCTTTTTAAAGACTGCCGTACGGATGTTAGCATGTTTTAAAAAAGGCCTTTTTTGTTTGATGATTAAGGGATGATTGGCAATCACAAATGTGGCCTTGGTTTGAAGGTGCAAATTATCCAAATGTTGAGGCAAACCACGATTGCTCCTATACCACAGGGGTAACACTTCAATAACAACTTTGTCTAGATGGGAGGCAAAAAGGGTAGCGGTAAGTTGGGCTAACTGAAGGGTACAGGCCTCATCCACACCCGTAATATTAAGAAAAAGAGGAGTCTTTTCGTCCCAAAAGCCAGAAACAATTTTAAACAGGGCTTGTTTTTGCTCACAATTTAAATATACGCCTTCTAAAGAAAAGCTACTCCCTAAAGAAAGGCCATCTACATGGGGGACAACATATTCCCAAAGCTGTTTTAAACCAACAGTGTCTATTTCACCATTGGGCTTAAGCGGTGTCAACAATGGACAAATAAGACCTCTCGGTAATAACATTGTTTTATCCCTAGTTAAAAGAAAAACTGGCTTTGTTTAATAAATCCTGTAAAAATACCGCCCCCACAAAATGTCCTTTTTCATCTATGACCCCAAGGGCATTTGCTTTCTTTTCTCGCATTAACTCTAGGGCATCATAGGCAGAAACATCAGCTGAAATTACTTCCGCTGGCAGCATAATATCTTCACTACACACCGTTTTGAACTTAATCTTGTCTTCCAAAATCAGCTTGGTCTTTGCCTGTGGATCAATCACGCCCTTTAACTGTTTCCTTTTGACTACCCAGACAATATCTGTTTCGGTAAGTAGAGATAAAATTTTTATTATCTTTGCTTTAGGAGTAGTAAGAGACAATTTTTCTACCGGCCGCATGACATCCTTGGTCTTAAGGCTCAATTTTTTCCCTAGGTTGCCACCTGGATGAAAACGCTTAAAGTCTTCTGGCCCAAACTTTCTTTCTTCAAGCAACACTACGGCTAAGGCATCGCCCATGGCCAAGGTGGCTGTTGTACTAGCGGTAGGGGCTAGGCCCAAGGGACAGGCCTCTCGCTTAACTCCAGTATTAATCACAACGTCACTATGCTTAGCCAAGGTAGAAGCAGGATTACCGGTCAAGGCAATCAAGGGGGCTTTAAGGCGCTTAAAACTAGGAATAAGGATAGTAATTTCACCTGTTTCTCCACTGTTAGAAATGGCCAAAATCACATCTTTTTGGGTCACCATGCCCAAATCGCCGTGCATGGCCTCTACTGGGTGCAAAAATAAGGCTGGGGTACCTGTACTATTAAGGGTAGCCACGATTTTGCGGCCGATAATACCAGATTTACCCACGCCCGTGACAATAACCCTGCCTTCGGCCTTGAGGATAATCTCTACCGCCTTAGCAAAGTCTTCATCCAACTTATCAATAAGACCTAAAATGCCTTCGGCCTCTATCTGCAAGACTTCCCTGGCCTTTCTTAAAATCTTGCCTACCTTTTTTTTCATTGTCTTTCTAGCCAGTCCTTAGAAAACCCCTTTTCTAAACTAACAGGATAGTCGCCGTTAAAACAGGCCAGACAAAAGTGCTCCTTAGGAATGTGCGTTGCTTTCAAAAGTCCTTCCATGCTTAAGTAATAAAGGGTATCAAGGCCTAAGTACTTTCTGATTTCCTCTATGCTTTTAAAAGCAGCAATCAGTTCTCCGCGTGAAGAAAAGTCAATACCATAATAGCAAGGAAAGCGATGGGGAGGGCAACTAACAAGTAGATGAATCTCTTTAACGCCAATGGCCCTTAATGTCTTAACCCTTGTTCGGCAGGTGGTTCCCCGAATAATAGAGTCTTCCATAATAATAATGCGCTTGCCTTTTAAGAGCTCCTTTACCGGGTTTAATTTCACCTTGACCCCAAAGGTACGCATGCTTTGAGAAGGCTGGATAAAGGTACGCCCGACATAGTGGTTACGAATCATACCCATTTCAAAAGGCAACTTGGTAGCCTCAGCATAGCCCAGGGCAACATAATTGCCTGAATCAGGGAAGGGCATAACAAAATCGGCTTCAATAGGCACCTCCTTGGCCAATTCATACCCCTGCCTTTTGCGAAAGAGATAAACATTCTGACCAAAGATTTGACTATCAGGACGGGCAAAATAGATAAGCTCAAAGATACAATGAGCACACCGAGAGGCCTTTGGTAAATAAAGGGATTGCATTCCCTTTTCGTTGATAAAGATAATTTCTCCAGGCTCAACATCCCGAATATATTCGGCCTCTATAAGATCTAAGGCACAAGTCTCAGAAGCGACAACATAACCTCCATTTTTCAATTTGCCCAAGCAAAGGGGACGAAAACCTAGTGGATCCCTAGCCGCAATCAGGGTATCCTCGGTCATTAGGACGAGGGAATAGGCCCCTTTTACCTTACTTAAGGCCTTGGCCAAACCCTCCTCAATGCCCAGATGAAAATAGCGTACCCACAGATGCACGATGATCTCACTGTCCATGGTGGACTGAAAGATAGCACCGTCTTCTTCTAGCTGCCGCCTTAATTGATAGGCATTAATGATATTGCCGTTATGCCCGATAGCCAGGGTCTTGCCTAAATGATAAACAACAAAAGGTTGAGCATTACGCAGTGTTGAAGAGCCAGTAGTAGAATAACGCACGTGTCCAATGGCAATGTGTCCTTTAAGGGCATTTAGTATCTGTTCGGTAAACACCTCTGATACCAGTCCCATACCCTTATGTTCGTGCACTTCTTTGCCGTCAGAAGCAACAATACCTGCACTCTCCTGGCCCCGGTGCTGTAAGGCATAAAGACCAAAGTAGGTCAGTTTGGCCGCCTCTGGGTGGCCATATACACCAAATATTCCACAATACTCGCGCGGAAACCTTCGCATGGTTGCAATATAAAACAAATTTTAAAGAAAAGCAATTATAACCAACTGCAAAACCAATACAAGACTCCTTGAGATTTCATTATCCATTTCACCACTTCTGCTTATAGATAAAGAGTGGTTTTTATTTCTTTATCAGTCTATATACTGCCGGCAAGTGGCGATATTGTTCGCTAAAGTCTAACCCATAGCCGACTAAAAAACCACTGGCTTCAAAGCCAACATAATCAAGCTTTACCTCTACTCTACGCCGTTCTCGTTTGTCAATGAAAACGCATATCTTTAAAGAAGCTGGGCGTTTTTTCTTTAAATGTTCTACCAAAAAGGCCAAAGTATAGCCGATGTCTACAATGTCCTCTACGATGATGACATCTTCTCCCTCTATCGGCAGCTCTATGTCCTTTACCAGTTGCACATTGCCATCACTATAATCCTTATCTCCATAACTGGCTAAACGCACAAAATCAATTTTTAAAGGTAAATCCACCTGCCGCACAAGATCGGCTAAAAAGATAAAGCTACCCTTTAAAATACCAATAAAAACAGGCGCCCGCCCCTGATAATCTTTTGTAATCTGAGCTCCTAGTTCCTGTACACGTTTGGCAATTTGTTCCTGACTTAAGACCAGTTCTTTTTTTGTTTGCATAGCTGCTCCTTTGCCTTAATCAATCTAGTGATAGTTTCATTAACCGGCGTATCCACACCTGCCTTTTTTCCTAAAGACACAATCGCCCCATTGAGGGCATCAATTTCTGTCCTTTTACCCCGCCTAATGTCCTGAAGCATAGAGGGATGATGATTGCGCGTGGGGGGAAGAAGACGGGAGTAAAAGTGATTAAGATAGTCCTCTGGTGTATTCCAAAAAAGGGGTACCTGATGGACCTTGGCCACGGTAAATATTTCTTTTACGATTTCATCCATAATGGCCCTTAGCGCCGGTATATCTCCTAATACGCCATAAGGCACCTCTAAAATGGCACCTAAGGGATTTAAGGCACAGTTGTATAAAATTTTGTCCCAAAGATAAGAAATAATCTTTTCTGTCACCTGTGTCCTAATGCCTGCATCGGAAAGACATCCGGCGATTTCTTCCAACCGGGTCCTAGGAATAACACCTTTGGGTGAACCTATCTTCATGTCATCGGCACAGACGGTTACCTTTACTTGACCTGAAGCCAAAAGCTCTGCGCCAAAGATGACGCGGGCCAAGACTACATGCTCGTCGCCTAGAATTTGGGCAGCCGTTTCATAGTTGCCATATCCATTTTGGGCACACACCAAAATAGTCTTTTCTCCTACTATAGGTCTTAAGGCCTCTACGGCCGTTTGGGTGTCATAGGACTTCACCGTAAGCAAGATTAAATCAAAGTTCTCTGCATTTATCTTGTCCACACTTTCATAAACACCGGTCAATTTGATTTGAAACTCGCCCCAAATGCCGGTAACAGCAATCCCTTGCTGACGAACAACCTCCACCACCTTAGGCCGCCCAATGCCTACTACCCGATGCCCTGCTCGTTGCAGAAAAGCAGCAAAGACATGCCCCAGGGCCCCAAGCCCAAAAACAAGAACATTCATTTATTTCCCAACCACCAGCCAATGTTTACTGCATTTTACATAAGGCCAAGTGTGTGTCAAGTTATTTTTTAAAAGCAATAGCCGCAAAACAATATCCTTCACCCTGCCAGTTGGTTGGCACCCAGAGAAAATGGGCCTTATTTTTCGTCTGTTCCCGCGTAGCGATGACAAGACGCATTTCATAATCCTGATAAGTGCGGATTTTGGTGCGGAAGAGGTCAAAGCTTAGCTGAGACCGGGGATATTCATAAAAATAGGTGCGTTTGGGCGACTGCCAAAGGGTATCTTTTTGCATGCCCCAGAGGATATAAGGAAAAAGCTTATGTATCTCTACAGCCGTGCCCAAGGGTAGATTCATTTCTTTTAAGGCCAGCTGGTAGGCCCTAAAAAGAACGGCCAACAGGGCCTCATCCCGTTTCCCCCCCTCTTCCAGCCGCTGGTAAATGGCCTTTATCTCTGCTGCCAGGTCAGTCTTAAGGAGGTTAACACTTTCTATTAACTCATATTGTGGCCCATACCAGATTTTTACTGTATCCTTGGCAAGGATAAACTCCAAGGTTAAAATGCCTACCTTTAACTGGGGCAATTGTCCGGCAATCTTTATCTCTGGCAATGCCTCGGCTAAGATGGCTCCCAACTTGGCGACATAGGCTTGTTTGGCCAAAGAGAGCTCCTTTTTGGCCTCTTCAAACCAAGGACCAATCTCTTCTAGGACGGGCAAGAGATTTTTAAGCCTTTTATATTCCTTCTCTAAAGCCTTAAGTTGGCCTTCTAAGGCAAAGGGGGAATCTGACTTTTCCTTTGTCTTTATATACGCCTGAAGCATCTCCTGAAAATTGGCACAGCTTTTGGCCAGTTGTTTGATTCTTTTAAGATTTTCTTCTTTCATAGGTTGGCGTGCACCCTTTGCATCTCTTCTTCTTTAACATTCATCTGCCGCATCAACTCGGCCACACAGGCCTCAAAAAAGATCATGGCCGATAGCTCAAACAGCGTTCCCAAGGGCGTAAGGGACGAACCCATTAACTCTCCCACTTCATAGTGAGGGTGATCTTTATCCCTGATTTCAGAAGGAATATGGACAAGAAGGTCTGCCAGCTTGGCCAAGGGGGATTTGGGATTACTTGTTACCGCTACTACCTTTCCCTTCAAGGATTTAGCTGCCTTGGCGGTCTCTACAACAAGGGTCGTTTTACCTGAACCCGAAACAGCCAAAAGCACATCCCCTTCTCTCAAGGCCGGAGTTACCGTCTCGCCTACCACAAAAACCTTAATACCAAGATGAACTAATCTCATAGCAAAGGCCTTGGCTACCAGTCCAGACCGTCCGGCCCCAACCACATAAACCCGAGGAGCGTTTTTCATTGTCTCCACAAAGGCCCAAAAATCTTCTGGTTTAATCCTATCAGTAATATCCGTAATTTTTTGTAAAATCTTACGATAATGCATATTCTATCTCCCTTCTTAAGGCCATCACGGCCTCATAGGGATGCTTAGCCTTGGTAACAAATCCCCCTACGACGATAATTTCTGGAGAATAGGTCATAATTTCCCTTATGTCCTCAGGCGTAATTCCTCCGGCAATAGCAAGCGGAATGTTAAACTCTTCCTTAAATACCGCCAGTTCCTTAAATGATTTTCCCTGTGTCCTTTGCACATCAATGGCCGTATGTAGACCAAAATAATCAGGACCAAGAGGGACAATATCTTTGGCTCGTTTAAGTTTATCTCTGATACCGATAAAGTCTACAACTACCTTCCTCTTCCACCTCTTTGCCTCACCGATAGCCGCTTCAATAGTTTCTAAAGGAGCGGCGGCACAAACGGTCATAAAATCTGCACCAGCCTCAAAGACTAAAGCTGCCTCTAGGGCACCTACATCCATGGTTTTAGTATCGGCCAAAATAAGATTTTGAGGAAAACGCTGTTTTAACTCCGTTATAATCTTTGCCCCTACCGCCTTTAAAAGGGGTGTTCCTACCTCCAAAATTTCTACCACCGGCGCTATCTGAACAGCAATCTCCAAGGCTACTTTCTCTTCTAATACATCAAGGGCAACTTGTAACAAAGGTCTTTTCATATCTATATTTCTAGCACTCTTAAGCTTTAAAAGCAAGGAAAAACCCTGACTCATTAAAGGTCTTGACGTCAGTCTAGACCTACTTGCTTATTCCTTACATTGTATGTTAAATTAAAATTGATCAGAGATGTCTAAGAAGAAACATCAACACGCCGGGCATACAAGTAAGGGACTTTTTGATCCGCAAAGGTTATTTGCCCTTCTAGGTCTTAAAGGAGAAGAAACAATCTTGGATCTAGGGTGTGGAGATGGTTATCTCTCTTTACAGACAGCCCAGATACTGGAAAAAGGAAAGGTGTATGGGTTGGATATTTACAAAGAGGTGGTAAAGCTTTTTAAGGCTTCCCTGAAGAAATTTACCAATGTTTTGCCTGTTTTAGCCGATGCTAACAAACTGCCTTTTAAGAAAGAGACTATAGACATTGTGCTGATGGTGGATGTAGGCCATGGGTTCTATGCCAATGAAGAGTTAGAAGCGGTCATAAAACAAATTGCATTCATTTTAAAGCCCCAAGGCAGGATAGCCATCGTGGATTTTCCGCCTCAACCTGAAATTCCTGGTCCACCCCTTGACATCCGCCTTTCACCAGAAAAAATAAAGGAGATATTTTCGCCCTTTGGCTTTCGCCAAGAGTTAGTCTCCGCGCTTAGTCCTTCACAATATGTGGTTATTCTTGAAAAACATTAAGGAAAAATTATGGTTATAAAAAGCCTGTCTTGTAAACTTCTATTTCATAATGGTTAAGATTTAAAGAGTCAGGAGGTTTTTATGAATATATTAAGGTTAAGCGTCAAAAGCAAATATGGAGAAAGCGAACTTGTCAAAGGTTTAATCCTGAATGCCATTACAGAGGAGAAAAAAAGGCTTGAATATGCCTTAAAAGTGTCTTTAAAAGCTATAAAAGAATATGAAACCAAATATGGCCTTTCTACCCCTGTTTTTTTGGAAAAATTTAAAAAAGGTGAAATACAAGAAAATGATGACACTTTTAGTTGGTGGGCCGAGACAAGGTTAATAAAGGAATTAGAGGAAAAACTTAAAACTTTAGAAGGCATTGAAATATGTTAGGCATAGACGAATATTTGCAAAGGATACAACGTCTCATAAATGAGTTACCTTTTAAATTGTCTGCTACTATAAACATAGAAAATAGAAGTAATGTAGTCTTATATATCAAAGGCAAAATCACATTTACCGATGAAACTGAGCTCCATTTTAAAGAATATCTTATTACCGTGCCTACCTTTCACAAAGTCGCTTATTCCTACCACTACCAGGATAAGGACAAACAGCTAATTTTCAGGTTTGATAACGCAGAACACCATACGGAAATAAGCACATACCCACACCACAAACATTTAAAAGACAGGGTTTTACCTTCCAACGAAGCAAGTTTAGAAAAAGTGTTAGAGGAGATTTTAAGTACGATAAAAGAGAAAGCCAGATAGGAATATAGTAACATAAGGATAAAAATATCTTAAACAGGCTAAAGGAAAAAATGAATATCAAACTTATCTGTAATCGTCTTAAACAAGATATCTGTGTGCAGATAGGTGGAGTCCAAGGAAGTAGTCTGGGCTATGCTATTTTTGAACTAGCGCAGGCCCTAAGACGGCCATTTCTCATTATTTCTCCCAGTGCAGAAGAGGCCGAACGCATATATAGATATTTACGTTTTTTCTTAGGCTCTAAGACCACTGTTTCACCTCTGGATGAACAGGTCTTCTTTCTTTCTACAGAATCTTTTTTGCCTTATACCGGCCTCAGTCCTAGGCCAGAGGTTTTGGGAAGGCAGTTTGCCGCCCTTTTTGGTCTTCTTAATGCCAATTGTCCCTTGGTTGTTACTACGCCTAAAGGACTTATGTCTCGCTTTCTGCCTAAGGAAAATTTTAACCAACGCACTCAGATTTATCAGCGGGGCGAGGAAATCCCAAGGGATGTCCTGATTACTTTTTTGCAGCAACTGGGCTATGAGCGGGTAGATCTGGTAGAGGGAATTGGCGAATTTAGTGTCCGGGGAGAAATTATTGATATCTTTTGCCCCCTCTATCCTCTTCCTTTGCGCCTTGAGTTTTTTGATGATGTTTTAGAATCAATACGGCTGTTTAATCCGGTTACGCAGCGCTCAGAAAGGCATTTAGAAGAATTTATCCTCATTCCTGCCAATCCTATTCCTCAAGATGAAGTCGCCTTTAAGGTAGCGCAAGAACGGCTAAAAGACATTTCTTTACCTGTAGAAGTAAAACAAAAAATCCTATCATTGCTTGAGATCCCAGCCCATCAACCTGGGCTAGAGGATTTTTTCTCTTTGTTTTATGAATATACACATACCCTTTTTGACTATCTTTCTAAAGATAGCCTGTTTGCTCTTATTGAACCAGAGGAGGTTGAAAAAGAAGCAAAGGAGCTAGAAACGAGGATAAAGGCCCATTTAGAGGAGTTAGAAGGAAAAAGACAACCCTTTTTGCCCTTTTCCTCCATCTGCATTGATTGGAAACATATCAAGGGGCGTATTGGAAGGAGTAAACATCTTTATTTCACCAACTTGCCCTTACTGACAGAAGAAAAAAGGCCCATTATCCTTTCTTTTAAATCCCCTCTCCCAGAGGATACGAACAAACACACCCTTTTACGGCAGAAACTAGAAGAATGGCACAAGATGCGGTTTTGTGTCCTTTTGGCCACTCCTCATTCTTTCGCCCAAAAACGATGGCTGGGTCTTTTAGAAACATGGAACTTACCTGTAAGTATTATGACCCCACCCTTTAAAAAACAACCTGGCATCTTTGTCTATCGGGGAGAGTTAGATAAAGGCTTTCTTTTTATAGACGAAGGGTTGGTTGTGCTAGGCGAAGAAGACTGGCAAGTAAAGGAGGAACCTTTTATTGCCCCGTCCAAACGTGATTATAAGGATCTTTTACCTGTCAGCAGTTTTGAAGACTTAAAGGAGGGAGACTATCTTGTCCATGTAGAGCACGGCATTGGGCGTTATTTGGGACTACAGACCATTACCAGTGGTGGTATCACCTCAGAATTTTTGGTGCTGGAATATCAGGATGGCGATAAGCTTTTCCTGCCCGTAGACAAACTTCATTTGGTCCACCGCTACAAAGGGGTAGATGAGGAAAAAACTCCTCCTTTAGACAAGCTGGGAGGCCGGACCTTTGCCCGCACTAAACAGCGGGTGAAAAAGGCCGTAGAAAAGGTGGCCAAGGAACTCCTTGAACTCTATGCCAAGCGTATGGCCCAGCCTGGTTATGCCTTTTCTCCCCCAGATGAGATGTTCAACCAATTGGTGTTAAGCTTTCCCTATACCGAAACCCCGGATCAACAAAGGGCTATTGAGGAAGTTATTGGAGATATGCTTAAACCCCGTCCGATGGACCGCCTCGTCTGCGGAGATGTAGGCTTTGGCAAGACAGAGGTAGCAGTGCGGGCAGCCTTTAAGGCCGTCTTGGACGGCAAGCAGGTAGCAGTCCTTGTGCCTACAACGATTCTGGCTGAACAACACTATCTGACCTTTAAGGCCCGGCTTGAAGGGTTAGGGGTAAACATTGCCTGTTTGAACCGGTTTCGCTCAGCGAAAGAGCAAAAGACCATTTTAGAAGGTTTAAAAAAGGGGACGATAGACATTGTAGTAGGCACACATCGGATTTTACAAAAGGATGTGGTGTTTAAGGATTTAGGTTTGCTTATTATAGACGAAGAACATCGGTTTGGTGTAAGGCAGAAGGAACATCTGAAGCAGCTTAAGACGACGGTAGATGTCTTGACCTTAAGCGCTACCCCTATTCCCCGTACCCTTTACCTTTCCTTGTTAGGGGTGCGGGACATGAGCCTGATAGAAACACCCCCACCAGGCCGGCGGCCAGTAAAGACCTATCTGGCAAAGTTTAATCCTGTCCTTATTAAAGAAGCGATTACCCAAGAACTTGCCCGGAGCGGACAGGTATTCTTTATCCACCCACGCATAAGGGGACTTAGCGGGATAGCGCGTTTTTTAAAGAGACTCTTACCAGAAATAAAACTGGGTATTGCCCACGGACAAATGCCTGAAAAGGAACTTGAGCGAATTATGCTTCAGTTTCTTCACCATGAACTAGATGTCCTTTTATGCACAAGTATTGTTGAATCTGGCCTTGATATTCCCAACGCGAATACAATCATCATTAACCGCGCTGACATGTTTGGCCTGGCCCAGCTCTATCACTTGCGGGGCCGGGTGGGAAGAGGCACGCAGCAGGCCTATGCCTACCTACTTGTCCCTGGCAGTCAGCTTATTACCAAACAGGCCCAAAAACGCCTAAAGGCCCTTTTAGAACACACTGAGCTTTCTTCTGGCTACAAGCTGGCTCTATATGACTTAAAGATGCGGGGGGCAGGTAATATTCTGGGTATGGCCCAGTCTGGACATATCGCCGCCGTCGGTTATGAGATGTATCTAGAACTTTTACAAAAGACCGTCCAGACCTTAAAGGAGGGAAAGGTTACCAAAGAGATAGAACCAGAGATCAAACTCCGCCTTACGGCCTATATCCCGCCCAGTTATATTCCGGATAAGACACAACGGGTCGTGTTTTACAAACGTATTAGCCAGATAAGAGACGAACATGATCTTGAAGAAATTAGGGAGGAGTTATTAGATAGATACGGCCGGTTACCGTCCCCAGTAGAAGAACTCTTACGGCTGATGGCCCTTAAAATCTGGTGTCGGCGTCTGCGGATTGAACGGCTGGATGTCAAGGATGGATATCTACGTCTTTTATTCAGCCCTGATGGCATTATCCCGCCAAAGGCTATGATCAAGTTCCTAGCTGAACGTCCTAGTTATCGCTTCACACCCAAGGGAGAATTACTTGTACCCTTGAAAAAAGAAGTGCCTTTAATAAAGGCGGAAAAGGTTATCTCAGGTCTAAGCACTTTGCTCCCATCTTTTAACATCTTATAGGAAGAGTAGAAATAGCTTTGATTTTGATCTTGACCTTTCCTTATCCTTGTAATATACTCAAAATATGAAAATCAATGCTAAAACTATTTTCACATACTGGCTTCTCCTTGTTGAAATTCTCTTGTTAACTATGCTCATTGCTCCCAAACCGTTGCGAGAAAGAGTCTCTTATCTCCTTTCATACCTGCTGTCATGGTCATGGCAAGGGCTGATCTTAATGGTCTTTTTAACCCTGCTTGGCGCTCTTCTTTTGTTCTTTCTGGCGATTACTCTTGCAGGAAATCGTTTCAATACCTCATAGGTAGAGTAAAAACTCAATCTCTATCACGCTTGACTTTCTCCTTTTGTGGTTTTAAACTTTTTATGGGTCTATGGGAAAATCCCCCGGCGATTGAGCTGAGCGTGTCCCGGTACGCAAAAAGTTCCGTCCGCAGGGCGTGGGGGTCTGCGGCATAGGCTCCAGGGGGACCGGGAACTCCCCCTTACATGGTAGAGTAAAAATGCTCTCTCTGCTGCGCGGCTCTTTGCCTAATGGCAATAAGCCCACTTCTATACACCTTTCCGTTTTTGCCAAACGGATACTTCCAGGCCTCTTTGGTTTCAGGATTGCTTGATGTGTCGTGTCCTAAAAACCATTTTTTATAGGTATCATAATCAGGTGGGTCTCCAAGCAAGGCATTACCGTCTTCTGCCGTAAAGCTCCATGGATCATCCCTGTTTACCTTCCCCTGTCTAATGAGACTTAAAGCGTGCCGATACCCGGCCTGATTTAAAACTACGGGCACCTTTGCCTCCTTTTACGCATCCACGCATCTACGCATTTACACGCATATACCCTAACAAAAATCAAAACGCCTTGTGTAAAATCTGCTAAAAGCTGATAAAAGGGAATTGAAAGGAGAAGGAAGATAAGTTAAAAAAGTATTGTGAATAAAGTCTGAAATAAGAGGTTAAGAATGGATAAAAAAGACTTGGAAGCCCTTTATAAAATTCATGGTGGGAAAGAAAGGTATGAACGCTGGGCAAAAAGACGCTTAGAATACTACTCCCCAGAAGATGCAGAGCTTGACGATTTAGTTACACTTGCCCTTTTTAAAGATAACGATCCAGAAAAGGCAAGAGAGCTAGCTTTAAGGGTCAAAAAACCGTCGCTTAAACAAGACTTACTTACTGAAATCAAGGCTTTTGAGCAAGCCTGTATTGTTGAATCCAGTTAATTAATTTTTCGCAGTCTTCATCACGCAAAATTGCTTTATCCGCCAAATTATAAACATCATTTAACTCTGCCACAGACATTTGGTCATATACAAGGCCTATCTTTTTAATAATCGCCTTCATCATCTCCACTTCATATTCCATAGGGTCAACCTCTAAATTCAAACGCCTTACAAAACTGTTAATCTCTTTCTGCCTAAAACCAGCGGTTTCCAGTATCTTTAAAAACCGTTCAATATACTCGCCGTATCCTGTCATAGTCGGTCTGTAGCGTAAAATTCAGGGAGTATATTTAATTCTGTGTCTGAATGAATTAAATAGGGGTAATCCCCGAAGTTCGTAGAACGAAGGGGATTACCCCTGGCCTCACTAGCTAAACCCTTGCTGGTAATTGGCCAAGAGACTTAATCATAAAAATCTTACCTAGGAGGTGCTTATGTTAGACAAAGAAACTATTGAAAAAATAGTCCAAAAATTTGTTTCTGATCACTTTCATAGCCAAAATAATCATCCTTACCTTATGGCATTGACTACATTACTAGAACAGCTCTATAACCAAATAATGCTCTCTGAAAGAGAAATTTTTCTTCAAAATCTTCAAGAAAGTGGAAAAACCAAAGATAAGGCTAATGGCTATTATGATCGTCACCTGGCCACATCTGTAGGAGAATTAAGTTTATCTGTGCCAAGGGTTCGCTCAGCTCAATTTAGACCACATCTTTTACTTCCACCTTACCAGAGAACCCATCCCTCTTATTCAGAACTCTTAAAGGCCCTTATGTCTAACGGTTATTCCGATGCTTTCCTGGACAGCTTCTTTAATTCCCTTAACCTGCCTTATTCTAAAGCAGAACTTACAAAAATTAAACAGGATTTAATGATTAAGGTAGAAGATTTTAAAAATCAGCAGTTGCCTTCAGAACTCTTTGCCCTTTTTATAGATGCATATCATACCCGCATGAAAATTAAAGGCAGGACTAAAAATATCTGTCTTTATGTCATCGCCGCTATAAGTAACGAAGGTAAAAAGATACCTATAGGTTTTTACATCATAGAAGGAGCAGAAACAAAAGAAAAATGGTTACATATTCTTAATGATTTAATTAATAGAGGTCTTAACAAAGTTGTCCTTGTCGTTTCTGATGATTTCCCAGGCCTCATTTCTGCCTTTAAAACCCTGTTCCCAAAGGCAGACCATCAAATCTGCTATGTCCACTTACAAAGAAATGTCCGAAAAAATATGGGTAAGAAAGATGCAAAAACTTTTAATTATGAGTTAAAGAAATTGCGTTTTGCTTCTTATGATTTTGAAACAGCTTTAAATGAGTTTTTAGCTTTATGTGAAAGGTATGAAAATAAATATCCTGCCTTCATAGGCTATCTCAAACAAAGAGCCGAACATTATTTGGCCTTCTTTAAGTATCCTGAACAGCTAAGAAAGTTCCTTTACACCACCAATTTGGTAGAAAATATAAATAGACAGATAGAACGCATCAGGATAAATCTTGGAGGTTACTTCCAGTCTCCTGAAGTGTTGGAAATAAATGTGTATTTACAGTTTAAGCGTCTAGAAAATGGCCGCTGGCGTAAAGGCGTCCCTGAATTGAAAGCGAGACAATATGAATTATTACAACTCTTTAGACAACGCTATGAGCTGCAGCTTTAATTTAATTAGATGGACACAAAATTATTGACAAGCGCCGTCCAGAAATAATAGGCAGGAGGCATTATATCTATAAGTTTGCCTCCTGCCCACATATCATAAGCCTCATTTTGCTGTGGTGAACTTGATTACACCTTCACATTTCCCACACCTATATTTTTAGAAACCATTCCAGCTTATGGCTAAGGTAGTTACCCAAGCCTCACCACTCTGGTCATAGAGGTATTTTCCCACATCATTGAAGTCGTAATAATTCATAGAGGCAGAAAGGGCCAGGCTTTTTGTCAATTGATAACTAGCACCCAGATTTATCTCATATTGCTCCATATGTAACTGAGAATATTCATCAATGTCACCCAGCCATTCATGAAAGTGCTCTGTCCCCATTTCTTCTAGTTCGCCCAAATCATCACAATTAAAGCTGGCCCTACTCAAATTAAAAGTAGCATTACCATATACCCGGAATCTCTCGGTCAAGGGAGAATCAAATCCCAACATGATAAAGTGGACACGGCCATCGTAATTCTCCTTTCTTTCATGGTGTCCAAAATCATACTTATATAATCCAGTTCCCAATGCCATTGCTGGAATAACAAAGGCAGTTTCGTAATCCATCCACTGATAACCATAGGCAGCGGTTAGGCTAAGCTTTGGTGAAAGGGTATAATTTACATTAAAAGTGGGCACAATCAACTCTTCATCCCAACCCACATCTCCATTCAGGCTGTGTGTATAGTCTACATTTAAGGAAAGAAAGAGCTTAGCCAAAGCTCTCCAAGAAAGTTGGGCATTGACGGCATAAATCCTATTGGGCTGATTGGAAAGGTCTACTGTCCTTAGGTTGGGATTTGCTATTCCCAAGACATAGCCCTGGGGAAGACCTGCATAACTTGAAGGCATAGGAGATTCACCAGCAGCACGGATATTGGTAAACGGATTGGAGATATAGTCATACTTGAATTCCCCTCTTAAACTCACATCCCTTATGGGCCGGGACCTTAAAAATACCCTCCATTCGTTTTTAATGGTTGAGCCTGTCTCAAAATGAGCACGATCAATATCCTCCCTTTCATAAGAAAGCTTAACCAAACTGCGCAGAGGTAAGGGCATGCTCACATCAAAACCAAAGGTATAAACCTTACGAGAGAGGGCAGAATTGGTTATTTGGGCCGTAGCTATATCCCAATACCAGTCATAAAGAGAGGTATATCCAAGGGCTGCAATACCTGGAGGCACGGTTCCCTGAAATCTGGTAGGAGTAATATAGTTGGAGAGTGTATCTGCCCAGATACTTTCAATATCATCATTATCAATCCATTCATAGCGGAAGAAACCAGTAAAGCTTAGAGGTTTTAAGAAGTGATTGGAAAACCTTAAGTCATAACTAGCAAATTGCTGATCCGCTCCATTGTTTTCGTTACTTACAGAAGAATATGCCCCTCCCATATAAACCGTGGTCTCATAAGGAAGGTCAGCTCTTACCTTGAGGCTATTTCTCAATTTTTTCACCTCAGGGACGGCATCAAAAGGAAGTCTGCCCATAGAGGCATTGCTTTTCCACTCACCATCAACCTGATAAGCATTATAAATAGGATACAGAACCCTATTAGTATTGTAAGGCTCTACGTTTCCATTCTTCTTCTGCCATCCCAATAATTTGGGAATATATTGGGCAGGGTCATAGTCACCTGACAGGACATAATCTGCTTCTGGGGCAGGTTCATGCTCCCTAAATATCCGATAGAAAAAGTTATAGACCACGGTGAATAATTTGTTCCTGTGGGTAAGCTTTATACCATAATCATCCATCCTTTGGTTTATACCCTTTCCATAACCCATCACATGGCAGCGAGCACACATAGAAAAGGCAATAGCCTGACGATGACCACTCCTCATCTCCCCCCGATAATTAAAATCCGCCTTTAAAGAAGGAATACTAGGAAAAATGACCTGCGTATGACTCTTTATCTCTGTGCGATTAATAATGTAGTCATGGTTAGGGTCATAATCGTGTTTTATTACCTTTCCTAAATCACCCGTAATATTAACCAGTGGATCATGGTCTAAATGGTGCATGAACTTATTATATTCAAAGTCAGTCCTAAAATATCTCCTAAAGTCCAAATCTGCTCCATACATCTGTTCGTCGTCATCCCAATAATGCGCATAACCAGAAGCAGCTATCCCATTTTTCTTTCCTTCCACAATGGCTTCCACATAGGGTTTGGGATTACTGGTAAGGGATTCAAATTCTCCCACTCTTCCTTTGTAATCATCTACAGGTGCAAAATGAATGCCTATCTTGGCCTTCCCATTAAAAGTGGTTTCTGTATCCTCGCCTGCCCAAGCATTCCAAGAAAGCCCAAAGACCATCACCACCATAATTAAAACCAATGATATCAAACATCTCACTTTCATTATCTCTCCCCCCCCCTTAAAAATTTTTATCTCAAAAAAATTTTTATCTCATTAGGGAATCACCGCCACCTGGAGTTGTAACAGATGGATAATCACCTCCATGAATTTGAGGATGACACTGGGTGCAACGCAGAGCGGCGGTCATAGCTACGTCTTCATGATGATTGATTTGAAAATGGACATGATGGCATTGTAAGCAAAGGAAAGGTTCATTCACCTTGAGCAGATTGTTGGCTACGGTCCCATGAGGCTCATGACAAATAGTGCAATCTTCTACCACTGGCTCATGTTCAAAGGTAAAAGGGCCTTGCTTATCTGAGTGACAATTAAAACAAAGGTCATTAAGCCTTTCTTCTGTTTTTAAGCCATTCACTACTCCACTATGAACATTATGACAGTCAGAACATTTCATCTTTCCTTCCTTTACAGGATGGTGAGAGGGATAATTTACGCGGGCCTGAATGTCACGGTGACATTTAAAACATAGCTCCGGCTCAGGGGCCTTCAAACTGACTTTAGAAACGCTTGCCCGCTGTGGCTCAGCCGGGCTACGATGGGTAATAACAATAGCCTTTTTCTTATGGATTTCATGACAGGATGTACAACCCACACCGGTTTTGGCGTGCATACTTCCCCACCAGTCCATTAACTCTGAGTCTTGTTTATGACACCTAAGACAGATACTAGAGGCCTCTGAAGGTGAAAGATTTTTAAAGCTTAATATTTTAGAAACATCCCCTTCTTCAGCATGCAAGCTCCCGGGCCCATGACAAGACTCACAACCCTTTTTACCTATCACTTCAAAGTCAGCAATCTTCCCGTGAGCTGTGTTCTTAAAAGCTGAAACTACATCTTCATGGCAATCCAAGCAGGTTTTATCCCCAACATAAGTAGCTCCAGGAATAGTAGGAAGAGTTGAAGTCTTTAAAAAAGGTCTTTGACAAGCCAGCATACCTAGAAACATCAACCCAAAACAAAGACTACCAATCTTCCATACATTACACTTGCCCATTTTCTCCCCTCCTCTCATGTAGTCAATCTTCTTCTATCACAAGTTTCTTTCAAAAGTCCAATTGAAAATATTTATAAAACTATAAAAATTTTTGTTGTGATTTACATTTACGTCAAAAGGTGGTATAAAGTGACTATGTATCTAGATTTATTTTCTGCAAAGGTATTTATAACCGTAGTTGAGGAAGATAGTTTTTCATTGGCATCTAAAAAATTATTCATTACTCAGCCTGCTGTTAGTTTTCACATAAAGGCCTTAGAAAACATGTATAATTCGACTTTTATTATTCGGGAGCAAGGTGGCTTAAAATTAACCAAGGCTGGGGAGATGTTTTACAATTTTGCTAAAAAATTTCTGAAACTTAATGATGAACTGGTTAACAGTATAAGAATTCTGCACCAAAGGGAGAAAAAGGATTTAATTATAGGTGCAAGCTCCACTTTTGGAGAATACCTGTTGCCCAAGATTTTAATCAAATTTAGGGAAGCTTATCCCAACATAAAAATTAGTTTTAGGATTGGTAAAAGTCCGGCTATTTTATCAGGACTGGCCAACCGTGATATTGATATAGGTATTGTAGGAAATCCCTTATCTACTTCAGTGGAGTATGAAGAATTCCTAGAAGACCCATTAGTAATAATTGTCCCTAAAAAATACAATTATAATGATAGCCCACCAAAATTAAAAGATGTTTTGGAACTTCCTTTTATTATACGGGAGGAGGAATCAGGTGTTACTTGGTGTTGGAAACATTATCTGTTAAAACATAAGCTAAGTTGGAATAAAGTTAAAATACGAGCTATAGTCCACTGTAATGCCTGTGCCAAAGCAGCAGTCAAGGAAGGATGGGGAGCTTGTGTCTTATCCAAAATAGCTATTTCTGAATCTTCCCAGCACTACAACATATTAGATTTTGAAGGAAGGCTCAAAAGATATTTTTATTTCGCTTATCTTGAAGAAAAGGTTAAAGACCCTAGAATTAATCTTTTTCGCAAATTTTTAAAAATTAATTTTCCCCATATTAAAACCAAATCATCATCTGCAAAAAATACCAATAGGCATGTGGACTAGTGCCAGTGTTTTTAGCAAAGTTTAAGCAAGAAACAGGGGTCAGGTCTTGATTTTTGAATTATTTAAAAGCTGGGGTCAGGTCTTCACATTTGACATTTTTAGTTGAAGGGTCCCATTTCTTCCACTTCGTAGGTGGAAAGTTGGATTTCTAACACTTTACTTTTTACGATTTACGGTCTATCTCGTTGGTTTAGTCTATCCCTTAGAGAAGATTGCCCTTGCCTTTTTATTTCTTGGATAGTAGATTCTACATGATTCTATGATAGAACTTATCAAAAAACGAGTTAAAGCAGGCGATTACCAATTTACTATTCACGCTTTTGAAAGATGTGTACAGCGTGGTATCTCGCCAAGTGAAATAAAAGATGCTATAATGTCAGGTGAGATTATTGAAGATTATCCGGAGGATAAATATGGGCCTAGTTGTCTTATCTATGGAATCACCCAAGAAGGCAGAATTTTGCACGTCCAGTGTTCAATTGATCCTGTTTGGATTATTACAGCCTATGACCCAACTTTAAGTCCAGAGGAATGGGAGAAAGATTTTAAAAGGAGGCGGAAGAGATTATGAAATGCGCTGCTTGCCATAGTGAAATGGTTAAGAAAAAGGGAGAAATTGAATTAAGAATCGGAGGCAAGCTCTATTTGGTAAGAAATGTCTCTTATGCGGAATGTTGTTCTTGCGGGGAAAGAGTTCTTTCACCTGAAGTAAGCCAAATGTTGTATAATAAGATTAAAAATAAAGAATATACTGAACAGACGATCACTGTCCCAGTTCTTGACGGAACCTACGGGTAATTTACTTGGCTGGGTGTCATCATCCAGTTGGGGGTCAGGTCTTGATTTTTGAATTATTACATAGCCTTATGGCCAAACTGCTAATATTCATTATTCTGCAGTAAGTAAAGAGAAAAGGGCAATTTCAAAAGCTGAGACCTATTTTGCTATTTTGGTTCTGTATCATGCCTCTCAGCTGCTTTAATTTGCATTTTATTATACTTTTAGATAGCATAAAAGAAAATTTTTAAAATAGAAAAAGGGGACATGCAAATAATGCACAATGCCTATTAGAAGCAAAGCGAATTATTTTCTGGCGGTAGCAGCAATGGAGTTACCTGGAGCTTCGGCCTCTGCCAAGATACAAATGTTTTGATCAATAGCTTATCACGCTAAGGCTTGACCCTATAATATTGACCGTGTAGTATTGTGTGTAGCATAAGAGCGGTGCGAGGTTACTAAAGGACAGCATAAATTGAGTAAATATTAAGGAAGAGGAGTATACCAAT
>Ga0256842_1000058_pt1 | contig 82015 bp, 108 predicted proteins | sample 4559240metaG_FD_185973 | JGI IMG/M metagenome (GOLD analysis project Ga0256842, IMG submission 185973) | Hydrothermal vent microbial communities from Guaymas Basin, Mexico - 4559-240 | ecosystem: Environmental > Aquatic > Marine > Hydrothermal vents | place: Mexico: Guaymas Basin | collected... | reverse complement strand
ATTTCATCTTTTGATATAGGGACATTGATTTTAGTTGTGTTCAGGACCTTTCGGTCATCTCCTGTCCCTTCTACCTCACTCTGTTGAAGCAGGATTGCGAATCCTTCTTTTTCTTGTTCCTTTTTCTTCTTCCAATACTCAACCTTCACAGAGGTTTCAATCCTTCTGTTTTTCTCCTTTTTGTAGGAGTGGAACAGAACGGAGATAGGTTTTTCTGGTTTCTGTTTGACTACAGTCCTAATGGTTCTTGCAAACCTATGTGCTTCAATACAGTTACAAAGAACCTTGATGCTTCTCTTTTCTTTCTCCATCTCAAAGAACCTGAGACGGAGAGACCCCCACTTCTGTACATAATCCCCTTTCTTCTTTGAACGGGTAATTGCGACTACTTCAAGTCCAGTTGACTTTGCATACACTACATGTCCTTTCATCTTGCACCTCCCTAAAGTTAGTTTTGTTACTACAATTATAACAGCATTACTTGTAAGTTGCAATATTGTTACTAAAACGCTATAATTACAGCAAGCAGGAGATGCACATGTGGGAAGTATTCAAGAGAAACGGAAACAAGTTCGTCTTTGTTAGGTGTATTCCTGAAACTGAAGTTAGAACTGTGCTTTTTGAAACGTTTCCCGAACTGTTTGGGGAAACCGTTTATTCGGAAGCCGGAAGTGTTCTTATTTACGTTTGCTATGAGTATGCTGAAGTAATTGCAGTCAAGCAAAAGAAAGAGGTTGCAGATGAAGAGTATGAAGAAAGTCTTGCTCTTACTTCCGTTCCTGCTTAGTGCTTCAGCAGGTGCTAAGGAACTTCTCTACACGGGACAGGAGTTTACGATTAAAGTTCCCGCGTATGATGTAACAACAATAGAAGTTCCCTGTGAAGTTACTTCTGACGCTTACCCGCAGGAAAAACTTCAGTTAAAAGAAGTCAAAGCTAAAGACAAGACGATAGTTTACCTGCTTCCGAAAGAAGATAAAGCTACCGTGTCTCTTTCTTGTGTTGACAAGACTTATGTTTTCAAGATAGACCCAATTGATTTAAGACCCAAAAAGAAGCTTGAATGTAAAGACGGAAAGTGTCAGATAGTAGAAGTCAAACCGAAAGCTGACATTTCTTCTGTCAACAACCACTACGTTGTAGTTGACCCAACAGTAGTCAAAGAAGAAGTCGGAGGAAAAGAAACTGCTTTTTCGTCAAAAGCAGAAATCATAGACGCTGCAGCAAAGCTCATGTCTGCTATGGTAACCGATAGGAAACCTGCAGGATATGTAGTCAGGAAAAAGGAACTTTCATATTATCTCACGTCCGACGTGTCTGTTTCTCTGGTTCGTTTTTACAAGGGACTTCTCTACGGACAGGTGCTTTTGCTGAAAAACAACAGCTACTTTCCTGTTAACTTTGATGTCAAGTCTTTAGACGGAAACGGAAACGTTCTCCTCTACTCACCGTCCATGGACGAAAACGGAGTGATTCACTTTGCACCGAAAGGGAAAGCACTTCTCTACGTGGTGCAGGTTAGAAACAAGTTGAAGCTACCGTATGTAGAAACAGTAAAAGAGGGAAGGGAGTGAGGATTTTCAGGGTAGATGTTAAGCGCATTTACGACTTTGAAGTAGCTAACAGAATAGCACAAGCAAAAAACATATCGTTCACCGTTGAAAGTTTCCACTTTGACGGTAAGTCGGTTGCGGTAAAAGTAAGAGCAACCGACGGTAAAAGAGTAGAAGAAGAAGTCGTTGCTTTTACTCTTTCTGCTCTGCTTGACCAGCTGAACAGGGAAACATCTGCTAAAACGGAAGAAGAGAGGGAAAGAAACAGGATTAGAGTAGAAAACTATGCTGTTCAATTTGCGGTAGAAAGAGCAAAGAAATCTTTGACAGCAAAGTTCACTCTCAATAGAAAACCGTATCTACCGGAAGAAATAAAGCAGTTTGAAGAGATAGAACTTTTTACTCTCTATGTTCCAGAGGGGTTGAGAGTATTTAAGCGTTTAGCGAGGGAAAATCCCCGACTTGCTTTAGAACTTGCAGAAAAATACGACGACCTAACAAGCTTCATTCCGGCAACCGAAAAGCAGAAGAAGTTGATTAAAAAACTCGTTAAAGAGAGGGGTATTGAAGATGCGGAATATCGTAGACTTCTTAAAGAGAGGTATGGAGTCTCTTCGTCGCTTTGTCTCTCACGGGACGAAGCATCCGACTTCATCTCCTACATTAAGCAGAGAATTACTTGAGTGTTTTCTGTCTCTTGCAGACGGAAACGTTTTAGAGAGACAGCTTGCTTCACTGGTGCTTGTTTCTTTAGCAAAGACGAAAAGTTTGACTGAAGAAGCTTTTTATAGGTGTCTTGATTATTACTATCTCTACTATTACCTGCGGGAACACTGTCTTGTGGAGGAGGAAAAGAAACTGTCTGCTCTTGCTAACGGATACGGAGAAGAAAGGGTCAAGGATGCTTTGGAAAACTTGTTCGTTTACTTCACAAAAGCAAAAGCTGAGGTGCTGGTATGACGACAGTTTCCGTATCTAAGGAAACGAGAGACAACTTGAAGAAACTTGTCGTAGCATTGCAGAAAGTAGCGGGTAGGAAGTTTACCTACGACGATGCAGTTAATTTCTTGCTTGACTGTTTCAACAACTATGCTGACCTGCTTGCAGAAAAGCACCGCTGGAAACAGTCTTTATCTCTGTTTGAAGCGAAAATGAAGTTTGTAGAGGAGTTCTACGACAACAAAAACTGCATTCTTTACGAAAAAGTCGGAAACTTTTTTTACTTACCGGATGCAGTAAAAAAACAGCTTGATGAAAAAGCAGCAGAAAAGAAAAAGTCTCCACAGATATTTCTTATAGATGCTCTTTTGAAAGGAATAGAAGTTGCTGACAAGACATACTTCGTTCTCGGCGACGACTTGAACAAGCGCTTGTCTGACGTTCTTCTAAAGTTTCCTGAAGATAAGAGGAAAAAAGCAGAAAAAGAACTTGAAAAAACTTTTGAAACTGTTTTTAAACAGAAAATTGTCCAGCTTGAAAAGAAGTTGGAGAAGTCGGGGAGGAAAAAGTGAAAAAACTACTTTCAATAGGAATGTTTCTTTTGTTTTCTTTTTCTCCTGCTTTTGGGGACGAGCTTGAAGATGCAGTAGCAAAGCTAATTATAGACTTCCACAATCTCAAAATCAGCAACTTGAAACTGCAGCAGGAAGTTAATCGCTTAAAACAGCAAGTTGATAGTTTACAAGAAGTTGTTAAACAGATACAGAACAGACATGCAACTGTTGGTAAGCAGAATACACGCAGACAGAAAGAAATAAACGAACAGTTACCGAACTGTTCGTTTACAGTAATTAGGGGAAAAGTGCAGTTTTCAAGGAAAAGCTGTGCTTTAGCTACTTTAACGAAAAGGAGCAGCAAGGAAGAAGAATATTTGACTTCTGTTTTACCTGAAAGCGTTCCGATATATGTCAAGAGATACAAGAACTACTGTGTTTACTTGACGCTACCGGAATACTGCAAGCAGGTTAAGGAGAAGATAAAAGATGCGTTTATTACTCACATTCCTCTTTCTGGTAACACTGTTAATGCCGACAGCAAGTAGAGCGGGACTTGCAAACGAAACGGTAAGCGGGACAGAAACAGTAGTATCTTTTTACGTTACTGTTAATCCAACTGTATCTGTTGCAACGGTTCAGTATAACGAAACGCACAGGAAGCTTGTTTCTGTTCCTCAACCTGCTCCGCTGGACGTTCAAGCAGAAAAGAAAACAAAGCTGTTTTTGGGAGCTTTAGCTTTATTTTTAGCTGTAGTGGGACTGTGGAGTGCAGTAAAGAACTTCATGATAACGTTTGTTAGTTCCCAGCGGGAAGGGTTCGGTCTCAAAGTCGTATCGGGAACAATCATGTTCATCGTTTCTTTAGCTATTCTTTTCTACTCTCTTGAGTTGATGAAGGAGAGCATGTAGGTGGAAGTAATACGAGGGGTAGTTCCGAGAGACTATCCTCTTGTTCAAAACTGTCTGTATGTCGGGAGAGGAATTAATCTCAGACAGAGCAGACGGAAAGAGGTCCACATTTACCTTAAGGAGAGGAACACGCACCTTTTCGGACTCGGTAGAACACGCTGGGGAAAAACTGAATTCATAGCGAGAACTTCAGCAGACGACGTTGAATTCGGGAACAGTCTCTTCTGCATAGACCCGAAGGGTTCTTACGACTGGTTAGAAAAGATTGCTTACATAGCTTACAAGAGAAACAGACTGAAAGAGCTTATGTTGTTTAACCTGCTTTATCCCAAACTTTCTGTCAGACTCAATCCGCTTGCTGGACTGAGACCCGAAAAGATAGGTGAATACTTTTACCGACTTGCTCCAGAATCTGACGATGCTTTCTTCCCGCAGGTAGCTCAGAACATAGGTGAAACCGTAGCTTTTGCTTTATATGCTCTCGGAAAAGAGGAAATCAACATCTGGGACGTTTACAAAAACAGTTCCGTTAGGGACTTTGACCGTCTCTACAGGGAACTTCAGAACTACACTCCAAAAACAGACAGAGAAAGAAAGCTTTACAAAGAATACTACCACGACGCTTTAGAAAAAGTAAGAAAGATAAAAGAAAAAGACGCTGGATTCTGGAGTAAAGTCAACACCAGCTTTGAAGTTTCCGTTAGCAGACTTGCTACGGGACTGATAGGTAAACTGATGGGAAAAGTTTACGGTAATCCGCTTCAGGAAAAACTATTGAGGGGAGAACCAATACTTTTCTTTGCTTACTTAGGAGTGCTTGACATCGGAGAAATGACCGGAGCTATGGTTGCAAGATTGCTTTCTTCCGTCACTCACCACGTCTACGGAGTCTACTACACGAAGAATCAAGTAATGATACCGCCGATAGCTGAATACTGGGACGAAGCTTCAAACGTTTTCTACGACGGTGCGCAGGACAAGTTCAACAAAGCGGGGGGTGTTAACTGCTACATACACGCTTTTACTCAAAGTCTTGCAGACCCGAAAAAAGCTATCGGAGCAGACCTAACAAAAATCCTACAAGACAACGCTAACTACATACTCTTCTCAGTTATAGATGCTGAAACACAGAAGTACTTTGAACAAGCATTTGGTTACGTTAAGGGATACGACATTATCTGGAAGAAAGAAGACTTTGACTTGGTGCAGGTAGAAAAACCTCTCGTTCCGGCAGATGCTTTTGCAAGACTCAGGAAGGGAGCTTTTCACGCGTTTATAGAAGCAAGACACTACCGTGGATATTCTCCTATGCTGAAAGTTCCGGAAGTCTGGTTGTATCCTCTACCGTATCCGGATAAGAGAATCATTGAGAAAAAGTGGGGAATAGACCACAAGAAAGCTCCTCCTGAGATAGTAGCACGAGCAAGAGAAATAGCTAACGACTTTGACCTCTTCATTAAGGAAAACGAGAAGCACCGCTTTTTTTCAGGGATAGTTATCGATATAAGAGAACTTGAATACTACGAAGAGTTTGTGAAGAAAACTGTTGTTGCAGGAACATCTTTAAAGTCTGAAACAGGAGCAGAACTTGTTTCAAAAGCAGAAACAGAAGCAACAGTTTCTATTGAAACAGAAAGAGAACAGTCGGAAGTAGTTGAAGACGTTTCCGAATTTTTTGATTCTTTCGTGGAAGAAGAAAGTTATTCCAACCTAAAAGCTATGATAGACAAGTATGGTCTTAATCAGCTTTACAAGGATAAGGAACTGGTAGTTTTCAAGAAAGGAGACAAGATTTACTTCTCCCTGAAAAAAGCTAAAAAAGAAGCAGGAGAAGAAATTGATGGTTTTGAAGAGTATTCTGTTAGATACTTCAGGAAAGCAGGAAAAGCAAAAATACCGGTTCTTGACCTATATGTAGGAGTTCCTGCTGCTAAACTGGGACTTTCTTCAGCTTCCGACTGTGACTTTGTAGAAAAGATAAATAAGAGAGCTTGATTACAGAGAAAGCAATGGTTATAATAATAACAGTTATGATAGCAACAATCAGTTACGAAACGACCGAGGGAGACGACCGTGAAAAAGTTGTTTTTAACTGCAGTTTTGCTTTTTTCTACGACTGCTTCTGCTGACGAACTGACTGCTTGGAAAAACGGTTTTTATCAGGGAGCTGAAGCAGGATACAAGCTGTGTCAGGTAGAGACGAAAGAGAAGCTGAAGTCTTATGAAGACTTGATAACTTCGGTATTTAACACGAAAGCTTTGATGTTTGCTGGACGCTTTCCTCTACCTACTGCATACCAGAAGATAAAAGTAGTCAGGAAACCGGACGGAACAGCAGAGATAGTAAGGAAGTGGGAAGTTTTACCACCTGCTTACTTTCCTGTGTCAGCTATAGAAAGTCTGAAGCAGGAGCTTACATCTGGAACGTCCTTCATTCCTACAGGTTGGGGAGTGGTTTTATCAACAGCAAATCTACCTGTAGAAAAGATAGCTTATGCTTATTATGCAGGAACGAAATTAGGAGAGGTTCCCGTTTACTTACCAGATTTCAACCTACTTGTTTTAGGAACATTTCACAGAAAAGCTGATGCAGAGAACCTGAAAAGTCAGCTTCTTTCTTTCGGAGTAGAAGCTCAGCTTGAAAAGATAGAAAAACCGATAGTAGTAAAAAACACTTCTTCTGACCTGTCCTCTATTCTTCTAAATCTTGCGGAAAAGATGAAAAGCAAGGAAGAAGAGCTTTTAGGAATAAAAACAAGAAGAGATTCTATGGATTATCTCATATCTGCTGTAGACAGAGCTTTAGCGTCTGCAAGGTTGCTTGAAGACAATCCGACTTACAAGGACTTTGATTTTCTCAAGCTTGAAAAAGACTTGGAAAGTATAAAAGATAATGTTCTTTCTTATCTCTACGATAGGGAACCTTACAAGAGGGTTGTGCTTGAGGACCCGTTTGCAGAAAGAGAAAAAACTTACGAGCAAACAATAAGCAAGCTGAAAGCGGAAGTGGAAAAACTCAAAGCAGAAAACGAGAGACTGAAACTTTTAGTTGGGAAGAAGCAAAAATTGCAAACGGATTCCTCTGTAATCAAGAAGTACTTAAGAGGTGAACTGTGAAAAAATTGTTGCTTGTAGCGGTTTTAGCTTCTATCCCCCTATCTGTATTTGCTGGAGATTTTGGAAAGTTGGAAAGTAGGTATTTGCTGAAGAGCAGGTATATGAAGAAAACAATTCCTGTAAAAGAAAAAAAACATTTCGTTAGCTATAGAAAACAGAAAGAAGTTCAAAAGAATCAAAGAAAACAGTTACTTGGAATAGTCGGAAACTACAAAATAATTGCTGTTAACGGGAAAGAAAAAGTTGTGAGGAAGATAAAATGAAAAGAGGGTTGATGCTTGCTACTTTGTTTTTAGCTTTTTCCTGCACCCAAGAAAGGGTAAACATTAATCCTTATACGGAATTTTCTAAAACCACAAAAAAACTTCCAGCACCGATAGAAAAGAAAGTTCAAGCACCGAAAGAAAAAAAGAAAAGTGAAGTAGTTGCAAACGTGCTGGGAGCTTCTGCAAGGAAAGTAGTAAGAGCTTTCTGCTTGGACCAGCATCTAACTTGTGATACTTCTGGAATAAGCGACAAGTACCTCATTTCCGTTAACTACGAAGGAAGCAAGGAGGGATTTTTAAAGATTCTAAAGAAGAAAGGAATAGGTTACTTTAAGGATGGGAACTTGTATGTTTTCTATTCTTCTCCGATAGTAACGATTAAAGCAGTCAACCTACCCCTCGGAGAACTCCTAAAAATACTGTCCAAGCAAGCCGGTGGATATTCAATTATAGTCGGAAAGAAAGTTAATCTAAATTCTCCTGTTACCGTGATAGAAGAAAACAAACCTCTATCAATGGTGCTGAAAGAAGCAGTTTCTTCTCTTGGATACGATGTTGAAGTTAACCCGCAAACAAAAACGATAAAGGTTGTAGGTTGGGAATCTAAAGTTCTTCCTCTTCCCTCTTTCTTCACCAACTTCAAAACAGCAACTCTTTCGGCTTCTGCTTCCGTTTACGGAAACGGAGCAAGCGGAAGCAACACTTCTTCGTCCCTGTCCATGACCTTCCTACAGCAGATGAAGAGTTCTCTTGAAGAAACCGTAAGGAAAATCCTTGAGGGGAGCGGAACTGGAGAATTCAGACAGCAGGGTAAGTTCTCCATCAACTACGACTTGGGAGAGCTTTACGTTGAGGGAACTCCCGAACAGGTTAGGAAAGTAGAAAAATACGTGAAGTCTCTTTCCGAGAAGCTGTCAAAGCAGGTTTTAGTTGACATAGCAGTCATTGAGCAGAGAAAAGACGACTCACAGACCGTAGGAGTTGACTGGACGACGATGTTCACGGGACTCCGCAACAAGGACATAACTGTTACTCAGTCCTCCTTAGGTGGAACAACAGGAGTCCTCTCAATTGAGATAAAGGGAAGCAAGTTCAACTCAATCATAAAAGCGATACAGAAGTCAGGAAATGCAAGGATAATCACGAACTTTAGACTCTTGGTCCCCAACTACGACGTGGGAATGCTCTCTTCTGCTGTAACGAGACAGTTTATTACTCAGATACAGAGAGAGATTAACCCTCAAACAGGTAGAGAAACCTACACGACTACCACCCAGCAGGTCAGCGAAGGTTCGGCTCTCTTCGTCAGACCCGTCGTCAGGAACGACGGAAAGATTGACGTGGTCATAGCACCGACGGTTTCCTCTATCTTGGGAGTGGACGCACAGCAGTATGGAGACATAACTCTCCAGAACCCGATAGTAGCGCAAAGGAACTCCCCCCTGCGTCTCATCGTCAAACCGGATACTACCTACGTGGTCGGGGGAATACTCAACTCCAGCACCAGCAAGAACGTCAACGGAGTTCCTCTTCTTTCCAGCTTACCTCTCTTTGGAGAAGCGTTCGGAACGACGACAAATGAGAACAGGAATTCTGTTATCTACATCGTTTTGAGAACGCATATAGTAGAGGAGTAAGAGATGGAAGTTAGAGACAATAACACGGAAAAAAAAGAAACGGAATTGGAGTTGGAGGAAGAACAAAATAACAAGCAGAAGTTTTTGAAAGTTTTTTTAAGCAAGAAAAAGAAAATACTGTTTTCACTTTTAGTTTTTTGTGGATTGGTAGTTGTTATCGTGTCACTTCTTTCCATCTTTAAGGGAAGTAACATGGTAACAGTTGTTAAGTCTCCCACAGGAAAACCTAAAGCAGCAAAAACTTCTTACAAACATACTGTAAACAAGCAGAAAAAAAAGACTGAGAAACTTGCACAAAAGAACAGTCATGTAGAGAAAAAAACTACAGTTATGCAAACAAGTAAATCAGTATCAAAAGTTAAGAAAGAGAACATTGATGTCGTTAGTTTGTTAAAAGAAGCAAACGAAGAAGCATATGTTTATCAAGCAAAAGCAAAAGCATTGAAAAAAAAGCTTGAATATCTAAAGCTGCAAAGAGAATTTCAAAAACTTTCTAACGAAATTTCTCCTGCATCAAAACCGTCTGTTCTTGAATTAAAACTTTCAGAGATTCAGCAAAAACTTTACGATATTGAGAAACAACTTTCCCAAAATCAAAATGGTAAGAAAGAGGAAAAACTTTCGCTTAAAGAGAAGTTGCAGCAGCTTAAATCTCAACTGCTGAATAATGTTTTACATCCAGATAATAGAAAGTATGAGCTGGTTGCTATTTTAGGTAAGGAAGCTGTTATAAAAGTTGACGGAAAGGAAATATCCGTCAAAGACGGGCAAGAACTATTTGGTAACAAAGTAAAAATAGAAGACTTTTCGGTAAAGATAGGAGATAAAGTTCTTTCTCTTGATTTAAGCAGCAAAAAAAAGCAGTCTCTGATTTTTGGACTCCAAAATGGGAGATAAAAAACGATGGAGAAATTACTGGGTAAGTTTCTAACTTCATTTATTAGCTTTCTGCTTGTTTCCTGTGCTGCGCTGTCTTTATCTAAAGGAGATATTTGGATAGCAGTAAAAATTTCCTTGGTATATAGCATTTTAGGACTTTTGTTTTCAGAAATCTTACCGAAAGTTCTTTTAAAAAGAGGAGCTATTTCTAAAGTGGAAGCGTCTTACTTGTCCGTTCTTCTATTGTTTGCTTGGGCTGTAACAATATTCCGTGTAATACCTAAGTTGTTGAGGTAGAAATGACAGTAGCGTTTGTAGAATCGGATAGAGTGGTTTTTTGTGACGGAAAAAGTCTAAAAGAAGAAGAAAGGAGAGATTCGGAAGACCAACTAAAGAATGTTAGGTGTGTTTGGTGCAGCAGTCAATCAGCAGTATTTCTTGAATGTAAGAAAGAAACAATAGAAGATGTCCTTAAAACGAAAACTTCTGACCCAGCGTGGTTTGAAGAAGTTATAAGAGAGACCGAAAAAACTGTAGAAGCAAATGTTTACTATACTGAAAGCACCAACTTGTTTCCTATAATAATTCAGAAACCGATTTCTTTAACTCCGTTGTTTTACATTCTTAAAAAGATAGCAGAAGAAAAATTTCCTAAAAAAAGACCGAAAATTGTAGGACGGTTCTATGGTAGGAAAAATTCTTTTGTATTTCTGCGTTTTTCTGGTGGTAAGATAGAAAAGTTTGAACGGAAAGAACTCCGTAAGGAGGAAATAGAACGCTTTATAAAAGCAAAAGAAGGAGAAATGGACTTCTTTATAGTTGGTATAACTGTTAGTGAACCAGACTTTTACAAGCTTGTTGCTCAAAATTACAAACATTTGCTTACAAGAGATACTACTTTTTTAAACGATGAATTAAAAGAAATTTTTTACGATGTTGATGAAGAGAAAATACTTTTTAAGAGTCTTATGTTTTCAGGAATGTTTGTGCTTTTGGGAGCTTTACTTTACTTAGGGGGAGCATTTTATTCCTACAATCTTACTGTTAAGTTAAAAGAAAAAAATGCTCAAGCAGAAAAAATAGAAAGAAAAATTCTAAAAGAACAGCAAAAAAAGATTTTTTCGTATGCAAAGATGCATTCAATTAATCCTGCAAGCATTAGCTTACCTTTTCGGGAACAGTTTCTAACTCAGTTAAAAATAGAGGGAAACACGGGAACAGCTGTATTTGATATTCCTACAGAAATTCTTTCCCCACAGGAAGAAAAAGAACTTATAAGAAAAGCGGAGAGAAACAAATGCAGAATTAGAAGACTTGAAAAAATCTTACGGTTGACTTGTCCTGTGAGGAAGTAAAAATGAGGAAAGACATTTTAGCAGTTGGAATTATACTGACATTATTTTTGTTACATGGAGCATACAGTAAGTTTGTTGAATCTTTTCAAAAGCACGACAAGGTTGTTCAAGTAGACAGAAAAGTCAAATATCTTTCTCACCAACTAAAAGTCTTGAAAAGACTAAAAAACGGGAATAGAAACGCTCAATCTCCACTTCTTTCTGCTGATAGTATTATGAGGGAAGCTCCTTTTTGGAACTGTTTTTTCTATTCATCTTTTAGAGAAAAGAAAGAGGGAAGTTTAAAAGTTGTTATAGGAAAGTTAACCTGCAAGGTTCCTTCTTTTTCGTCTGTAGTAAAAGTTCTTTCTTTTCTGGATAAGTATCCAGTTTCAATAACGAAACTTTCTTATGGAAAAGGAGAAGTATTGGTTTTATTAAAAATATATGGGGAATAGAAGATGCTCACCAGCACGCTTATAGAACAGCTTATAGACGAACTTGTTAAGAAAAAAGCTTTAAGAAAGTCTTATGCTGAAGAACTCCGTTTTTCTGCTACCATTAGGGACATTCTTGAAAGTGGTGCAGTAGATTACAAAGCTTTTGCAGAAACGGTAGCAGAGATAACAGGAATTCCTTATCTTGAAAATCCTATTCCCAGAAAGATAGAGAAATCTATTTTTGACGACGAGGAACAGAAGCTTCCATTAAGTATGGAACAAATTTTTTCTCTCAAAGCAGTTCCCATAGAAGGAGGATACGGAATTCTCTATCCTCTTCCCCAGCATGAAGAACTTGCTGAAAATTTATACATCATTTCATACGACAAGTTTTTAAGCACGGTAAAAGCTTATGCAAGACGTTCTCCGTCTGAGATAGAAGATTACCTATCAAGAAACAAGATTCTTGAAGCTGTTCTGCTTATGCTTGTTCAAGCTTCTGTGGAAGACGCATCTGATATACACATTCTTGCTTCTTCTGATGTTGTCAGGTTTAGAATAGGTGGAACTTTGTTTACATTCTGTTCTCTGCAGGGAAAAGCAAACGAAGTAGCAAGAGTCTTTTTTTCGCTGTCTGGAAAAGTTCCGCAAAATCCTCACGCTCAACCCAATTCCATTAGACTTTCAGGTAAAGACATAGTCAGAAATGAAGAAATAAACAAGTTGGAAACAGAAGTTAAAGAACTGTTACCTCTTATTAACCACATAGACTTCAGGATAGAAATAGTTCCCCATCCTCCTTCTCTGCTTTCAACTACTGCGAGACTCTTGGACAGAGGGAAAACTTTCTGGAAGCTGGACAGATTAGGACTTCCTTCCTCAACGGTGGACAGACTCAGGAGAATCGTTTTGAGAAGAGGAGTTCTTCTGGTAACGGGAGAGACGGGTAGCGGTAAGACCACCACCTGCTACGCTCTGCTCTCTGAAATAGATGCAGTAAGACATACTCTCATAACCATAGAAGACCCGATAGAGTTCAGAAACAGGTTCTGGAAACAGCTTGAATACAGAAAAACAGAAGCAATAGACTTGTCTTTTTCAAGACTTCTGTCTTCCGTTCTCCGTCAGGACCCGGACGTAATCTTCGTGGGAGAGACGAGGGACGCAGAAACAGCAAAGCTCCTCTTCCAAGCGTCAAACACGGGACACTCGGTCATCTCTACCCTTCACACGAACTCTGCTTACGACACGATTATGAGACTGAGAGACTTGCTTGCATCTTTCTCTACCGAAGAGGAAGTAAAGATGAAAATAGTTTCTTTCCTGAAAGCTGTTCTCTCCCAAAGACTCTTAAGGAGAGTTTGTCCCTACTGCTCAAGAGAAGAAAAGATACCTCACGAAATCTATTCGGAACTTGAAAGAAGAACAGACGGACTTTTAAGCAAGATGGGAGTTACCACTCACCTCGTGGGTAGAGGGTGTGAAAAGTGCAGGGGAACAGGTTACTTGGGAAGAGTCCTCGTTTCGGAATTTGTAGAGATAACTCCCGAAATAGCAGAAAAGCTCCTTGAGGGAATAAGCAAGAATAGGTTTGAATCTTTGATGCTTGAACAAGGAAACGAAACAATTCTTATAAACGCAGTTAAAAAAGCAGCAGGACTTGAAACAAACTTCTTTGAAATAGCGGAGAAGCTGTAATGCAGTGGGTATTTTCGTATACAGAACTTCCTGACAACATTAAAAGAATTGTAATAGCTAAAAACTCCAATGAAGCAAAAAAACAGCTTCTTTTAAGACGCAAGAAGTTTAGAGACTTAAAGATTGACATCTTAAAAACTATTCAATTGCTGTTTTCGGGAAGTCCTTTTTCCGACAAAGAGTATCTTGCTGTTCTGAGAACAATTCGCAGGTATTACAGTCTTGGTAGAGGATTTAGAGAAGCTCTACGAACTGCTTCATTAAATCCTGACGAAAACATATCTCTTTTAGCATCGTATATGTATGAAACTGCTCTATCAAAACAACTGTTATCTGAAGTCTTGAAAGAAGTTAACTATCCAGAATATATAGTTTCCGTCGTATCAGCAGCAGAAAAGCAAAATTTGAATGTCGGAGATGTTCTTGCTCACATTATAGAGTTTTATTCTTCAGAAATTGTCATCAAAAAGAAGATAAAAAAGATAGCTTCTTCTTTTAAAAGAAACTTAGCTGCAGCTGTAATAGGATTTACCGTTATTGTTTACATCTTACCACCTCTGTATGAATTAGGGAAAGCTATGCATCCTAACAAGAGTTACGGAAATGTTGTAGAAAGCATAATAAAGTTGGGATACTTGTTCAGGGAAAACTTACTGTTTCCCGTTGCTTTTGCTTTTTTGTCTGTAGCTACTATTTACTACCTTATTAAGGGAGAAAGGTTTTATTCTCTTATTAACAAGCTTCCCAAGTTAAAACTTGTTGAAACAATGGACAAAAAGCTTATAGCTTCTTACGTTCTATTGTCCTTATCAACGATAGAAGCTCCTGCTATTTCAATACTGAGAGAGCTTATAAAAGTTCCCAAACTTCCTCAAATAAGAAATAAGCTGAAAAAAGCTTATTACAAGCTTAGAACGAAAATGCATGTTGATTTAGGAGAAGTTTTTGAAGTAGCAGACATAGATAAGCTCTTCGTTGTCAAGCTGAAAGGAAACAAAGAGATGCAGGAAGAAGAACTTAGAATGTTGATTTCTGACTTTAACGAACTTCTTGAAGAACAGATAACATTAGCGGAAGAAATAATGATAGCTTTTACAAAAGTATTAATGATGTTTTTAGTAGGGTTTATAGGATACGTGTTCATAACAGTTTACTACGGATAGGAGAAAGAACAAAGTGGGAACGGGAATATTCCTGATAGGAACATTAACACTTTCTCTATTATTTATATACTTCCAATATTCAATTGTTTACCATACGAATGAAAAAGCTGAACAATATGTTACTCAACAAATGAAAAACTCTGTCTTGTCTTGCAGAAAGAAAGTAAAATGTTACATAACCTCTTGTTCTCTTCCCTATACTTTTGACATTCCTATCCAGCAGATTTGCGGGAGATACTTTTACGCAGAGAAGAAAGACTGCGACGACTACTTCTGCACCTATGAAGTCTCCTTCGGAAAGTTCAAGGAGACTGCAAGACCTGCTTTCAGGATAACTAAAGAACAGCTCTCTTCCTACGTGGAGGGAAAAAACGTTGAAAAGCTCCTTGCGTTAGCTAAAGCTCTTAAAAACTATCAGGATGCTTTTCCTGACGCTTTTATAAGCAACCACTTCACTGACTTAGGGGACACTTCGGGATACAAGTCTGTTGAAAACTACTCCTCTTTCTTTGAGGAACTGAAAACAGACTGGAAAGACCTCTACTACGACAAGCTGGGATACTCCAGTTTCTACATCTGCACCACCAACGGAACTGACTGCACCGTAAACGGTATAGAGTGCAAGCTCAAGTATGTTTCTCCCTACACGGGAAAAGTGAAGGAGATAACAGTAACACCGTAGAGGAGGTTGTAATGACATTTGAAGAAGTCCTGAGAAAGGGAATAGAACTGGAAGCATCGGACTTTCACTTTTCTTCTTACGACTTTCCTGCTTACAGGGTAAAGAAGAAGTTAGTGGTGTGCAGGGACTTCGGAATTTTAGAGGAAAACGTCATCCTGCGCTTTCTCAGGGAAAGGGGGCTGGTAGAGGAAGAGTCCAGCGACGTGGATACCTCTTTTGAGTTTGACGGATACAGGTTCAGAGCTTCTGTCTTTAGAACCAGAAAGGGAACGAGTTTAGTTCTGAGGAAGCTCCCGAAAGACATTCCAGATATTGAAACTCTTAATCTACCTGCAAAGTTCATTGAGCATCTCTTCACCGACGATGGTAAGCTGAAAGTTCACTCAGGACTCATTCTTATAACCGGAGAGACTAACTCAGGTAAGTCCACCACGTTAGCATCCCTCTTGAAGAAAACTCTGGAGAACAACCCTAAAGTGGTCATCACTCTTGAAGACCCCGTTGAATACGACCTCTACCCGGTTGCGAGAGGGAAAGCTAAAGTCTACCAGAGAGAGGTAGGAAAGGACACGGAAAGTTTTGCAAGGGGACTGAAGTCAGCACTCAGGGAAGACCCTGACATCATTCTGGTAGGAGAAATTAGAGACGCTGAAACTATGAGAACAGCTTTAAATGCATCCATGACGGGACACGTTGTTCTTGCTACCCTGCATACTAACGACACGGTTTCAACAATAGACAGAATCAGAAGCATGTTTCCGGACGAAGAACAGAACTCCATACTGGACGCTCTTTCCCGTTCCTTGTATCTCATACAGTCTCAGAGACTCTACGCTAACGGAGAAGGAGAAGTAATTCCGATAGTAGAACTTCTCAAAAACACCAGAACAGTAGCAACTCTAATCAGGGAGAAAAAGATATTCAGGATAACTCCTCTCCTTGACGAGGAACCCGAACACATCTCCTGGGACAACTGCTTGGTTTCTCTCTTCAATCAAGGAAAGCTGTCCTACGATGAAGCAATCTCCCTTGCTAAAGACCCGCAGTTTGTAAGGGAGAGGACGGGAGATATTTTCTAATCCTCTCTTTCTATCTTCTTTAAAAGAACTGAGAGGGATTTACAGTAACGAAGACCTTTGCTTTTTTGTCTTTCATAGCTAAAAAGTGTTTTAACCTTTCTGTTGGAAGAGCGTTTGTGTAGTAAACACAAGTATCCTTTGACTGAATAAAAATTTCAACCATTGTTGCTTCTGTTCCGTAGGTATGTAGTAGTTTTTGAAACTCTTCAAAATTGTTAACAGGAAATCTTCGAACATTTCCTCCATCAAAGTTATCCATTTCCCTTTGCACTTTCTTTATAAGGGAATCATTAAAGTCCTTTGCACTTACCTTAAACACCATTGCTTCCACAAAATTGGGAATTTCAGAATTTTCTTTCTTAAGTTGATGGAAAGAATAGAGAAAATACAAGTTGGTGAGCAAACAGATTCCCACCATTATTAAAGTAATAAAACTTCTCATCCTGCACCTCCTTGCAAATATTTCGTTATTGAACTTGATGGACACCTACTAACACTAATGAACACCATAGATGTTTTTTACCCTTTCCTACTTGCTTTTTTCCAGTTCTTTCTCCATCTTCTCCAGCTTTTCCCTGAGAGCTTCTTCTACTATGTGGGACTTTTTTATCTTTCTTCCTCGTAGGAGAACTTTTGCATACACTTTATCAAGTTTTTCAACTATCTCTTTTGAAAGGAAGTATGTTACTCTAACCTTTTCCATAACTAACCCCTTCTCCAGAATGTAATCAAGTATATCCATTTTTTCCCGTCAGCACCTTGTAAAGCTGTAATATTGCAACTATAATAATAATTTCTATCAGTTGTTGCTTTCACGAAATCAACATCCACAGGTATCAGTTTCGGAATCTGTTTCAAAACAGATAAGTGGTCGTAAGTATCTGCAACCGCTGTTATTACATAGGTTTTATCAACCTGTGTAAAGTTAAGAACCTTTACCATTATTTTTCACCTCCCTATTTGCTACATAAAAATTTATACCTAATTATGCTACTATGCAAGTCAATAATTATTGATAATCACAAAAAGAAACCACTACTGTAACTACTGCTGAGAGAACAGTTTTACGGGGAGAATAAAAGAGAACAGAGCTTATACTATCGGAAATGTGGAGATTGGGAAATGTGGAGATTGCTTATGCGGTAACAACAGCGGTAGAGAACGGAACAGCACTTACTTACTCTGCTAACGTTACCGACAACGGAACGTTTGAGATGGAAGTGTTTGTAAGGGAGAGAACGGGAGACATTTTCTAACCTTTCATTTTAATAGCTTTATTTAAGTAGGGAAGGAAAAACATAGGTTCAGTATTGTTTTCTGTAAAATTGTTACTTTTAGGTTTAACCATATAGTTATTTATATCTTCCTTGGAAATGTTTTTATCGGTCCTAATTATGTAATTTGTTTTGACGTTTACATTGGGAACTTCGGTAACAGCATCTGAAGAAAAGTAAATCAAGAAATCTCCCTCTTTTTTGAGAACCTTTCCCGTTGCATTAGCAATGTCCTGAAAAGTTTTAGGTATCTTTGGTAAAACCACTATATTTCCATTAGAAGAATTTCTTGCTGACACATAGTTTTTGTCTGCATAAGAACGTGAAGTTAAAACGAGAGGTTTTTTAATAGTTTCCTTCAATGCTTTTACATAAATCGTATTAAGATTTGTTAATTCAGAATCATTGACATCTTCGCTCCATATAGCTCTATTAATAGCTGTTATAACTTTCATTCTATCGTTATTGGGAATTACTCTGTTTACTCCTACTTTCTTTTTCCACTTCCAATAGTAGAACCTGAGAGTTTCATCTTTTGCAGGATGCTGTGATGCAGGTTTGTAGACCTTGAACCTCTTACAGTTTTCTCCTGCGTAGTAGAGACAAGCTATTCTTTCGGGAACTACTACACTGTTCCTGAAAGGTTCATTCCAGTAGATTTTGGTAGGGTCGTTCATACCGTATTGGGTATAGTGAGGGTCGTTTTCTGCTTTATATTGGAGAACTTTCGGAGTCCCAGCGTAAACGATAGCGTATGCGTGCGTCCCGTCCGGCTCTACGACATATGCGTATCCTGCATCAAAGTTAAAGAAAAGAGTAGCTCTTTTATCGTAAGAGAGGAGCGTATCGGCTAACACCTTCAGGTAGAAGAGAGCTTTTTCGTCGTATTTACCTGCTTTATCTAAAGCTTCCTGTATTTTCTGATGGACGGTTGAAAGGGGTGTTCCCCTATTTACCGTCAGTGTGGTCTTATCGTCTATCTTCTGGGAATAGTCTTTGAGCGTCTTATAGCGGGAGAGTTTGTCATCTGTTAGTTCTTTGCTTTCGTAAACAGTTTTCCCCCTCATAACGAAGAGCTGTCCGTTTTTAACGATATATATCGGTGGTAAGGAAACATTTCTGATTACTTTTGGAAGTTTTTTCCACTTTTTCTTGAAGTATTCATCTGGAGGTAACGGATTTGATGTAGATTTAACATAAGATAGGTAATCTTTCCAAAAATCAACTCCTGTTCTCTTTACTACTATTGAGGTGTCTTTTTTTATTCTTAAACTTTTAGGAAGGGATAAATCAGAAATATTTACAGTAGGATAGTCATAATCGGTTGTTTCTGCTCTTCTTAAAACTATTAAACTTCCAGAGGGAAGTATTAATCCTTTGTATATGTAAGTAAAATCATTGTAGGGAAAAGAAGTATAGTTACGAGTCAAATGCACTTTATAGTTTAGAGTAAGTATATTTATTACCTCTCCAGTTTCTCTTAAAAATTTCAAATATTTGTCATCTTTAGTAAATTCAGCAAAAATATTAACAACCTTACCGTCGAGGTCATCCTCCAAGTCTGCTATGTGAAGATAGTTGTCTTTAAGAGAAATTTCTTTTGCAAAGTCGTGAACGTATGCTATAACTACTGGAAGAGCAGTAGTCGCATTATCTTTCTGTTTGATAGGAAGGTATTCTATAACTGGTTTGCAGTTAGTATTAGTGACAGGATTACAGAAAACAGAAGCAGAAGTAACATTTGTTAGCAACAAGAAGGATACACTTGATAGAAAAATTTTCATTAATCTATTACCTATTTTCTGCTCCAACCTTTCCAAAACTACATAATTCTTGACCAACATAACCAATACCTCTCAAATTATCTTAGAAAAGCTCTGCTAACTCTTTTCTAATAGAAGATAAAGTATTATCAACTTTTTCATCTACAGTAAAGGTTCCTATTGACTTTTTGTTTGCATTATAAACAGAAACAATCATATTATTATCATCTGTGTTACTGAATAGAAGATATAAAGTAGAACAAGCTCCAGAACCTTTTTTGCAAATTTGCAAAGCTTTTTTAAAGAGAGAACTTAAAGCAGAAGTATCAATAGTTGAACTAACATTACCAATATGTTGTTTGTAAACTACTTTACCCCCAATAGATACTTCCCTATCTACTTCATATTTTCCTAATAATACGTTAAATGTAGCTTTAACTTTAACCTGTGGTTTATTAACATTAAATACCCATTTTTCATGATTAGACCAATAACCCCAAGAGTAATACTGCATAAGACTTATTCCCATTAGTCTAAACAATGTACCAGACATAGTTGCACTTTGAGGATAAAATAGGTCCTTGTTTTCCCCAAGTGTAGTTTCAATAGTTTCATGGTTGTTAACACAATCTATATGGATATGCTTTATTCCACTTGATTTATCAGGATTGGAAAAATCAATATCAATAGGTTCTTTTCTGCTTAGGTCAAAACAAGGAGACACTTTAATAGTAAGAGGAAGTTTAAAAGGAGCGTCTATATAATAATACCAATGATGCCACTGGTAAACATCTTTGTTTTCCAAGTATTCTTGAGGAATAATAACTGCTGTTTTCTGCAGAAACGGAACATTTCCTACAGAAACAAAATCTTCACTTCCATAATATAAATCATAAGGAGAACCATTGATTATGTAATGAAAAATCAAATCTATATCCTTATGAACTTTCATATAGCCGTTATTTTTACTCCAATAGTCTCTTATAAAACAAGGTAAATTAAATTTTCTTCCATCTTTTAAGGTAAATTGAACATAAAAAGGATGAACTTTACCATTGTCAAGGGAATTAATAAAACTTGTTCTTATAATTTCTGGATTAGAGGAGAAAATATGGTCACCCTCTCCCAAATTAGGGAGATACTCCAAATCGACTATCCTTCTCACTTGGTCTTGGTTTAAATTAGCAGGAAAACTTGTAGGAAACCATCCTGAACCAACAAGAAAATTATGTATTACTACCTTTCCATCTTCATAGGAAACCCCCATATCAATTGCTCCCTTTCCTGGAGGTAAAAAAGGATTGGCACAGTTAATATACATTATGTCTCTTGAAACTGGAGCTATTCTAATTTCAATTCCTTTAATAACAGCAACACCAGGAATTGATGTAACTAAAGAGGAAGAGGAAGATAAACTCGTAATTATATTATTAACAGGAATATCATCTATTCTCAATAATGTTCCATCATCTTTTACTTTTAAAATATGTTCTCCACAATACATAATATTAGGTTCGTCTCCTATACAATACTTTCCCTCTCCTACTACAGTATTTCCACCACCTGTTAAAGCAGTAGTTCCATTATCGGCTGTTATAAGTGTTGTATCAGCTTTAGCACTACTACCTACTAACATTAAACCTATAGCAAGTCCAATAGTTATCCGTAATAGTTTTCTCATTTTCACCTCCTAATTGGGTTTAAAATTTCTGTCTTGCAATAACTTCTATCTTATCCCCCCAAGGGGTATTAGCTACAAGTCTTGCCGTGTAAGGAGTTCCTTTTCCCGTTTCAGGACTCCTAACGTGGAAACTTGCTGTGTCTATGAGTATCTCGTTCCCCCAAGCATCTTTCAGGTCGCTTTCTGTTAGTCCTAATCTATCGAGGAGTTCATCCTTATCAGGACTTCCGTCCCCGTCTGCATCGTAAGCTATCTGGGATATGGGAACTAAACAGTCATCTTTGGTAGGGTCTTCTCCAGCTACGGTGCAGGAGTTGTCTATGAGGGTAGCATTCGTAATCTCCGTTCCGTCAGTCTTTCTTCTCAAGAAGTAATCAACTGTAGTATCCCTCGTAGGGTCGTTGAGGTAGAGAGTGTAGAAGTAGTTTTCAAGAGCATCCTTGATAACTTTCATCTTCTTCAGAGTCTCTTCATAGAGGGACTTCTCTACCTCGTATCCAGATACCAGTCTAACTATGTCGTCTCTGGTATCGTTTCCGTCAAAGTCAACTTTCCTGTTGTTTCCTGCTGAGACCACGTAGAAGTCCCTGTATTTGATTCCGTCCGGAGCTGTTTTCTGTTCGGTAGCATAGAGCAGGAAGCAGTCTCCAAAACCGTCCGGGTAGGTGTAGGATGTTTTCTGCGTGAGTTTAGGAAAAGTCCCGCTCCCCAAACAGAAGCTCTCTCCTGCCGGCAGGGAAACTGCTGTTATCAAGTCCCTCGTTATCGGAGTGTAGTGGTCTTTTAATGAGTCTGTATTTTTCGGTAGGTAGAGGTTCTTTCCGTTCACTGCTACCGTGCTTCCGTCCGATGCAGAGTCTATCACGTAAGCGTTTTCCTCATACCACTCCCTAACAGCAGAAGAAAGCTCCTGTTCGCGGGAAAGCGTAGTAAGCTCCTTTCCCCGCTCCAGCTGACGGAGCAGGGAAGGAGCTGTATACGAAGTGAGAACTCCTATAACAGTTATAACAGCCATCAGTTCCCAAAAGTTCATGAAAACTCCTTAGAAACTTACATAAACAGTGTATTTGCCGGAGGTAGCATCTTTTTCTACCCAAGCTCCCGTTGTTGAGTCAGACGGGTCGGAAGAATACTTCGTTCCGATAGGTTTACCTACGATGACGGAGTAAACGTCGTAAGCGGTTTGCTGGTCAAGTCCAGTTACAGCTACAGCTCCGTGTGTTCCTTTCGTGTCGGTGATTTCTACTGTATCTCCGTAATCAGGTTCAAAACATCCTGCTTTGTCTGACTGAGAAGCCGTCGGGTCAAGGGTGCAGTCAACCCACCCAGAAACTCTCATGTCAACATAAGGTCCTGCAAACCTATCTGGGTCTCCGCACACCTTGTCGTAAGACCCCCAATTCTTGTCTACAAAACATCTCGGAGCGTAAGCGTAAGAACCCGTGTCTGAGTTGAATTGACTTTCCGCGTCCTTTAACGCAATTATGTTGTTTGCAAGCTTGGTTACCTTAGCTTCGTAGATTTTCGCTTTGATTTTGGGAGCTGCTAACGTTAGCAAGATTCCTACTACCACTAACGTTCCTACAACCTCCAGCAGAGAAAACCCTTTTCTTACCTGCATTGCTCTACCTCCTTTTAAATGGTTTATTTTCAAGCAGATTAAGTTTCCGCTGGAACCTCATCAAGAAGCGTATATGGTTTAACGGTAAACCGATTTTCTCTATCTTTTTTCCTCATCCAGAAAACAGGGACGACAACTGTCAACAGAAGCTCTATCGGATACTCCAACAAACTCCAGTAACTGAACAGAAACGGTAAATGGTTGTAAAACTGTGCAACCCACGCTTTTTTCGCTGCAAGCAATCCATTCAGAATAACAGTCAGAATCAAGTTACCAATCCCCGAAATCAACAAGAGAACAACCATCATCGGTATGTATCCCCAAAAGATGACATCACTCAACACCAACTTCGTTATTCCCCTGTCCCAAATGTGATACCGATTGATTAACCAAACTGGAAAAGCAGCATAAAGAAACATCTTTACTACTGCTGCAAAAACCGCATAAACTTCTCCTGCAACAGGAGACAGAACTCCAAACAAGACTGAAAACAAGAAAAATACCAGCGATAGTCCGAAGTGAAGCGAAGCTGCAAGTCCCGCACCCGTTAACCAGAAAAAAACCCGCTTTCTGGGGAGTATTCTTTTTTCCTCATACGGTTTGTCGTTATCAAGTTCAGCATTCCTAATCCACTGCAGGTCGGAAAGAAGCTTGATTATTCCCCGACCTCTTCTCTCCTCATATTCCTGCTTTCGGTATTCGTCTACTACAGTCTTTCCGTTTCTCATTTCTGTTACTTCCAAGTTACTATTTGATGTTATAATTATAACATAAAACTAACTTAGGGAGGTGCAAGATGGTTGAAGTTGAACGGTATGCAAAACTGTCTGAGCGCGTCTTAATCACGAAACACGCTCAGCAGCGGCTGAAGACAAGGTTTAGGGAGTCTCTTAAGGACTTCCTGAGAAAAGTAGGGGGAATCAGAGTTCTGGAGAGTCTTTACCAACTTACTCCACTATCGGAACAGTTCTGTGTCAAAGTAGGAGAACACCGTCTTGTTTTAGAAAAGATGGACAGTAAAGGACGCAGATGTCCCCGCTATCCAGAAGGAGAGGTGTATCTCGTAGTTGTTACCGTCCTTTCTCCCTCTATGAAGTGGAGAGGAAATAGAAGCAGGAAGTTTCACTAACCAACTGTCCGTTCCCCGTTCTTGGGGAACGGGTGTAGAGAAACCAGTCAACTAAACCAACTGGAGGAGATAAGAAATGAAGAAGAAGCTTTTAAAAGAGCTTGAGAAGTTTGTAGAGAGGGAAATACAAAGACACGAGGAGTTCTACGAAGGTGAATTCCGTTACATGTGTTGTTTAAAAGAGAAAGGAGTAATAAGCAACTATACCTGGAAGGATATTGAGAGTGGAGAGAAAATTCCAAATGTTCCTGTCCTTTACTTTTTAGTTCAGAGTACAAACAGAGGAAGAAAGCATATCGTCTCCCTCTCTCAAAACCCCCGCACCGGGAAGTTTGCTATCTGGTGCGGAGATAAGGAACTGAAAGAGCGTTTCGGAATAAGTGATTACTGTAACTTTTGGAAGAACAACAGGAAGTGCAAGCATACTGCATGGGTCCTGTATTTCCTACGGGAAGCTTTACGAATCCCAAGAGATTCTTGGAAAGAAGATGTAGAAAAATTTATAGACATCCTTTCCCAACAAAAACCTACTGCTACTACAACCAGCAGCAGAACAGAAGAGGTAGAAAAGATTCTTGCTACCAGTCTTCCTACTCTCATAGTAGGACCAACCGGCAGCGGTAAGACGCATACGGTATTAAAAGTTCTCCTGCAAAAGCAGAAAGCAGGAGAGCTGGAGTTTTGTGTTATCAACTTTACCAGCGGTATGGAAGATACGGACCTACTCGCAAAATTCGTCCCCACTTCCGACGGAAAGTGGGAAGTTCGTGACGGAGAGCTGTGGGGAGCTTTTAAGGAAGCTCAGAATCTTCCTGATGGAAAGCGTTACGTAATAGTCTTGGAAGAGCTTACCAGAGCTACTCCTAAAGCTCTCAACATTCTTGTCAAAGCTATGGATGGAGTAGGGAAGAGTTACCGACTCCAAAACTTTGTTACTGGAGAGGAAATAGCTGTTCCGAAAAAGAAGCTCCAGTTTATCGGTTTAGCGAATTTGGGAGCTTCTTACTCCGGGACAGAAGAGCTTGACCCAGCGTTGATGCGTCGTTTCCTCATCTGTCGCTTCTGGGACTACGACACAGCGACAGAGAGGGAAATACTCCTCAAACTGGGACTGGATGAAGCTGAAGCAGACAAGCTCCAGCGTTTCGTTCAGTCCCAGAGAGATTCTTACCGTAGGGGACAGTTCCCGTATCCGATAGACACGGGAACATTCAGGAGCTGGGTCGAGCTGAAGATAAGCAGCGGTATGAGCTGGTGGGAGTCCTTTGAGTTTACCTGTCTCTACCGCATTGTGGACAGGGACACTCAAGGATTCCCCGACGAGGTGCAGGTCCAAGCTTTAAAAGAGTTAATGGAAGACTTATCGCTGGAATAGAAGTTTTCTACTCTGTTCCAGCTTTTGGAAACCAACCAAACCAACTTAAGGGAGGTAGAAAATGACAGTAGGAGAACTTATTGAGATTCTTGCAGAGGTTGTAGAAGAGGTTGCTAAAGCTACTGGTCAGCAACCAGTAGAACTTGAACTAACTATAGGAGGTAAAAGATGAGCTGGATAGACAACTTTTTAGACGATTACCAGCATCTAATCAACATTGGTAGGGAAGAGGAAGTCCCAGAAGATTGGAGAGAGATTTTAGACGATTTAGACGATGAACCACCATTACCACCACCGCATAGCGAACATAACGAGGGAGCTTAGTCTCCCTCTTCTTGAAAACCAACTTTTGAGAGGTAAAAGATGAGTTGGGAAGTTGCAGAGTTAAGAGAACAAATAGAAGAACTAAAGCAAACTGTTAAAGAACTAAAAGAAGAGTTGGAAGAACTTAAAGAAGACTATTCCTATGACTACGAGAGTATTCAAGAACAGCTAAGCAGTATTGAAAACAGACTGTCTAACTTAGAAGAGGGAGCTTAGTCTCCCTCTTTTTCTAAACCAACTCCGGGAGGATGCAGATGATAGCTACTGAACTTGACAAACAAAACTTACAACGCAAGCTCCAGCTGTTTTCCACCTTTATAGCTGGAGTAGGTGAACAGTATCAGATATTTGTCAGCTTCAAGTCTGCTGAAAGTTACTACTCAAAGGACAGACGAATTCTTATCGGACTGTCCGAAATTGTTGATAGAGTGGGAGATGAAAGTGAGCTGCTGCAAGTAGGGAAAGCATTAGTAGCTCACGAAATCTCCCACTATCGCAATACTAACTGGGTAGAGAACGAAGACATTCCGTTTGCTCTTATTAACATCTTTGAAGATGCTCGTATAGAACATCTGATAGTGGAGCAAACGGGAATCAAGAAACTGAGTGAGTATTTTGACAAGCTTCATTCCCTCAGTTTTGACGCTTACTATCAAACAATAGACGAAAACTACTACAACTTTGCTAACTTGATTATCCTATTACGCTGGAGTATGTGGAGCAGGTATGTAGAAGAGGAGTATAAGAAGAGACTTGAAGTCGTTTATAAACAATTAGAAAAGTTTTTGCAGATTAAATATCCTGATAGGTCTTTAAAAGAATACTTGTTAGACTGTCAGGAATACTTAGAAAAGTCTCTAACTTGTTCCTCTACTCAGGAGTTGGTAGAAGTTATAAAACCGTTCTACGAAAAGTGGGAACAGCTTTTCTTACCGAGCGGAAACCGAATTTACACGGAAACTGGACCAACAGACTTCTGGAAAGAAGGTGAACGCAAAGAGAAATTGTCAGAAGAAGAAATGGACGAGAAGCTGGAGGAGGTAGAAGCTACTTCCAGCAGTAACTCCGACTCCGAAAGAGACGAAGAGTCCGACGACATTCGTCGTTTCTTCCATCCAGAATATGAAGCAGAAACAAAAGAATTTTTTGAGTATAACCATTGGGAATGGGACGAAAGACTCCTATCCACCTTACGGGACAGACTCCGCAGGTGGAGAGTAAGAAGCAGAAACATAGTAAGAGACTACTCTCTGTCCGGTAAAAGAGTATCTCCCAAACGCATAGCACAAAGAAAACTGGAGATACTCAAAGTGGACAGAGAAGTAGTAAAAGAATCTCCCCGACTCCGTCTCCTGTTCGTTATAGACGGAAGCGGAAGCATGTATCCTGAAGAAGTTTACAGTCCGTTTTACTACGCTTCCCACCTCGCAGTAGCTATGAAAGACGAAGTAGGAGCAGACGTATGTATCTGCAACGATGCAGTTAGTAAACCGATTTTTATTAGAGACTTTAACAGTCTCAGGAAGTATTACTACAGTTGGGGAGAGGGACTGAGAATCGTAGAACCTCTCCTCAAGCAATACGATTACATAGTGTTCTTTACAGACGCTCAGGTTAGCAGAAACGACTGGGAGTTTTTGAACAAGCACAAGTATAAGTTCGTGTTCGTTTATACTGCTAACAGAAGCGACTACGTAAATACAGTCAGAGAAACCTGTCAGCAGCTAACTGAAAGGTACATTGTCTTGAATTCAATTGAACTTGCAGCACAAGAGCTGGGACTGCTTCTAAGAAGACTTAGGTAGGGGAGCGGTTTCAGCTCCCCTAACTCTAACTTTGGGAGGTGGATGATGAATATTTTGAAAGCTTTACAAGATAGAGACCACCTTATAGTTCCCACAAACGGAGTGGTGAAGAAAGACGGAAGTTTGGTGATGGGTGGAGGAATAGCAAAATTTGTAAGAGATAATTTCGTTGAAGTAGGAACCGGAAAGAGGATTGATAAAGTTTTAGGAGAACTTGTAAACAACTACGGTAACAAACCCTATTTTATCCTCGCTTGTTCAAGAAATAAACAGATTGAAGTAGGAATTATCTCTTTTCCTACAAAGAAGGGACTTGTTAGAACCTCAGAAATTTCTCCGGAAGAGGTTCTTCCTAAGTATAGAAGGGAACTTTACAAGAGAAAGTTTATTGAGGGATGGAAGCTGAAAAGCGATTTATCCCTCATAATTCAAAGCTTTGAAGAGTTGCTAAAAATGATAAGCAGAAACCCCCTCTTTTGTTACACACTCTATCTTCCTCTTGTTGGAGTAGGACTTGGAGGATTGGATGAAGAAGATGTACTCCCAGTATATCGGGAGTATGTTTTCCGTTTAAGAAACTACTATAACAAGGTAGTAGTATTTACAAGAAACGGAACAGTAAAGGTATGAACTCTTTTCAGCTCCCCTATTAGTTTAGCGGGAGCAAACGCTCCCGCTAAGTTTACCCCAACCTGTAGCGTTTCAAACAGTTCCATTTTTACACAAAACCTTTCTTGTCTCTTCTTGACAGCTTGTTACAATTGAGTTACTTTTCAAGTAACTACTTCATAACGGAATAGTAACGAAATCGTGGAAAAGCTAAACACCAACAGATATGCACTTTTGCTGTTTCCCAGAGGTGCAAAAGAAAAGTCTCCCAGTAACGCACTAATAGTCTCGTTTTCGGAACAGTTAGAGGAAAACATTAAAGAAAACTACCACCAGCTTTTCTATCCGAATCCCGTTAAAGTTTCCAAAAGTTTCTGGAACGAACTGAAACAAGCAAAGAACGGGAAAAAAAGAATTAAAGTTTTCAAGAAGTTCGGTATCCTAACAGAAAAGAACATCTATCAGATAGAGAGAGTTGTTCTTGACATAGATTCTCCGTTTTCTTCTTCCTATCCTGTTTGGGAAAAGCTGAAAAAGAAGTATCGGTCTCTTTCCGGAGATGTTTACATTACGAAGAGCGGAAATCTAAGAGTAGTCATAGAACTTGAATTCCCACTACACCCAAAACTTGCAAGCAAAGTCAAAAAAACAGTCCGAAAGTTAGGAAAGTTCTTCCAAGAAAACGGACTGAAATTTGACCCTACCTGTGTTTCTCTCAACCACCCCATCTGGATTGACAGAGGAGAAGAACTGGTAGTAGAAGGAAAAAAAGTTAACTTTCTATCCCTCTACGAAGAGCTGTTTCCAGAACGTGAAAATATTTCCCCTACAAACAGCGAAAAAAGCGGGTCAAGTAAAAGACACTTACCCCCGCTTCAAAAGTCCGAAAATGGACGAAATAGTAAACGAAAAGCAGGTAATTCAGACAAAATTCAACATTCCTGCTTAGCTTGGAAAATTTTCGCAAACAGTTTAAGAAAGAAGTATTCGGAAAATCGTTTCCAGAAAGTAATCCTACCTACTGTAGGAACAGCAAAAGTCTTGGGAATAGACTGGAAAACTGTTGAAAACACACTAAACAGTCTTCTAAAAGACAGAAACAAAAAGAAAAACCAAAAAGACTTCAAAATAGCTAAACGATACTGTCGGAAAGCTGAATATCTTCCATTCCCCGACAAAGAACAGCTTGCAAACAAAGTAGTTTCCAAAATAGCACGAAACGGATTCGTAACAAGACAAGAAGTAGTAAAACTCTGCTTCAATCAAGTCTGGTTAGCAGAAGAAGTAATTGAAAAACTCTTTTCTCTTCAACTAATCAGACTGGAAAAAAAGAAGCTGAAACCCGGTAGAGGTAGAAAAGCTCACGTATACTTTTTTTCAATATCTGATTCCGAATACAAGAAAATCACTTCCCATCTAACCACTACCACCCAAAAACTGTTAAAAACAGTTAAAGATATAGCAGGAACCCCAGTTAAAAACTATTCTCCTGCTAAACGATTTTTTTCTTCTGAAAAAAATCTAATTAACGGGGGGAGTCTTTTACAGGAAGCAGAAGAAGAAAAGAAGAAGAAACAAAGAAGTAAGAAGAAAGTAGTAACTACTTCTTACTATAAGTTTCAAAGTAGTTTACAGGGTTGTAGGAATTGTAATTCACAAGTTGCAGGTAGTAGTAAACGGATTAGCAACAATGTTAAACCAAGCGGGAGTAGTAAGTTGAATGAGATAGTTATAGAAAGAAAGAAAAAGTTAAAGCGAACTGCTGAATTTCTGGAAAAAGCTGTGAAACTTCAGGAAGTTGGGGATTTTGTTAAGTTCGGAAAGTTGTTTGAAAAGTCTCTGGTAGTAGAAGTTAAGTTGTTTGAACTCAACAAGCTCTACTTTTCTGGAGACAAGGAGAATGCAAAGTTGGTGGGAAAAGTTACTTCTCTTTCTGTGGTTAAGGAGAATCCAGTTTCTGGAACATTTTTGTGCAGGTTACCGAACGATGTTTTTGAAGAGATACGGGAAAGTTACCCGCAGGTGTTTAACTGCAGGGAGCGGAAAACGGGGGAGGGTAGTAGTTGACGTTTACCATAGCTTTTCTTCTTTTGCGTGCTTCCAGAATATGACAGCAAAGACTATGCTTGCTGCTGAAATAAGAGTTGCTAAGAACAGCGGTGCAATTATGTTATCAAGAAGTTCTTTACTTACCATCATTTACCTCTTCCAGTTGGTTTGCAATTTTTTTTACTTCTTTCTTTAAAGATAGCAAAAAGTTAGTTACGATTGCAAGAGGAAATAAGAGAGAGCAAAAAACAATTCCTCCGATAATGGTCCAAGACGAAAATCCATACTTAAATGTAGTTGCAACAGTTGCGGAAACGGTAAGTAGTGCTAAGTTGCTAAATCCCTTCAGGATTGTCAATCCTACTTCTCTATCGTGTTTTAATTCTTCTATCTTTAGGTCTTTCAATATTTTGAGTTTTTCAAGTTGGAGTTCATCCATCAACACCTCCCGCTTTTCCCCCGCTTTCCGCTGACTATCTCCCTAAGTTGGTTTATTACTGTTATAATTATAACCGTTACTATTTTCAGGAGATGGAAGATGTTAGTTTCTTCTTACAATCGCATACTTGACAAGCAACCGAAGCTGAAGTTTGAAAGGAAGTTCGTGTACAGGTTTACTCCTTACTACTACGACGACTGTGATGTTGAGAGGAGTTTTGAAGAAGTAAGCAACTTCTTGAAGACTCTTCCCGTGCAGGATTATCAATTGATAATTACTTCTGTTCCTACCGAGATTCCGCTTCCCGAACTTCACAACAAGCGAAAAGAAGAAATTGCTCGGCTTGCAGTTAGGGAACTTCAAAAGAAGATAACGTTCAGGAAGCTTTCTTTCTACCTCTGTTTTGACGAAAAGAAAGAGAGCGTTTTGTCGTCTTTGAGGAGTTGTTTTAGAGACGTTAAAGAAGCTAAGGAAGAACTGTTTGCAGACTTTGCTCACTTTTTCGGAGGAGTAAAAGAAGAACCTCTGTTTTATCCCTTGAAGAAATACGAGTCCGGATTCAAGATAGTCGGAAAAGAGAGAAACAAGTTTGCTGATGTCTTGTTTGAGCATAAAGCACCGATGGAAACGGTTCAGTTCGGGATAGCTCACGTTTTGATTAATTTACCCACCGACTTCTTGTTTATTCTCAACTTTTACAGACCTCTTCCTGCGGAGTATGAGACAGAAATAACGAGAATCAGAGACCGTTACAGGGACCTGCAAGCTGACTACGCTGAAGAAGTTGCAGCACAGATGCAAGCTGTTCTTAACGACATACTCCTTGAAAAGGAACTTCTCTACTACTATTCGTCCTGCTTGGTTGTTTTCGGAGACGAAACAGTTTACAAGAAGTGCGAAGAATTGAAGAAAGTAATTTCAAACACGAGCAAGCTTTACTTTGAACAGGAAGATACCGGACTTACTGTTTTTGCTGCTAACTTTAAGTTCAAGAAATCGGACTTGAAAGTAAGAAAGTTAATGAGGAGAATGACTCTTACTAACTTCTCCTACTACTTTCCCGTTCTGAAGCACTTCACGGGTAGAGAAGACAGGGTAGGAGCTGTTTACGTTAACCCCAGTTTTGAACCTGTTTACGTCTCTCCCCACCGTCCTACCGTCCACAAGCTGACTTTGGGTGGAACGGGAGCAGGTAAGTCTGTTGACATTACTTGGTCTGCTCTTTTTGAAGACTGCACGGTGTTCATCGAATACATAGAGAAAGATACCGGTTCCTACAAAACGTTCCTCCAGCTTGTAGAAGGAGAGAAGGGATACGTTCCGATTTCTCTTGACAGACCGTTTTCCGTCAATCCGTTCGGAAGGACGCTTGACAAGGTTTCCGGTTACAGCTTTTTGAAAGCTCTCGGAATAGATTACAGGATGTTTTCAGAACCCGAACTCGTTCAGCTTGAAGAAGCTCTTTCTCAGTTCCTAATAGAGGGAGAAAAGAAAGTCAAAGTGGAGAGGAAGAAGCTTTCTTCCCTCTTTGAGGAACTCGGAGTTTCTGAATACCTCTCCCACAAGATACTGGAAGGGAAGTGGACGGAAGTAGAAGTGGGAATAGAAAAAGATAAGGAGAAGCAGGGTTTTATCGTTTCCGTTCTCAAAGCTATGTGTGCCGGAGATGAAGACAAGCTTCCGGTTGAATACTCTTCGTTCCTGCAGCAGCTTGTAGCTACCGTTTACGACAACCACGATGGTAAGAGAGAGGTGGTTCTTTCGGACTTCTACAATCAAGCTCTGAAGATGGGAGAACTGGGAGAGAAAGTAGCTCAGAGACTCTTTCCGTTTACGAAGGAGGGGTCTTACGGAAGCTTTTTTGACCGGGAGAGCGACTTTGACAATAGCTGCGAGAACCTCTATTTTGAACTTCGGACTCTTTCTAAAGAGCTTCTCAATCCCGTCCTGCTGTCTATCTTGAGGTTTATCTTGGAACTTTACTCCCATCCCAGAATGAGAGGGAAAAGCAGGAGAGTCGTCATAGACGAGGGTTGGTCCGTCTTTAAGAACGAATATCTCTCCGACTTTTTAGATTCAGCTTTGAGAACGTTCAGGAAGAAAGGGATAGCTATTGACTTTGCATCCCAGTTTCCGTCTGACTTTACTCCGATGCTCATATCTCAAACCATGATTCGCTACTTCAAGTTCATAGACAACAAGCAAGCTCTCATAGACAACTTCCGTCTGGAAGAAGACGCTTTAGAAGAAATACTGAGACTTCAAAAACCCGAAGACGTCGGATACAAGTACTCTCCCGTTTTCGTTTATTCTCCGTCTAAACGCATCGGTAAAGGACTTGCAATGCTGTTTCTGCCGGACTTCTACTACTGGATAGCTACCACGAAAGACGAAGACAAGATAAAGAGGGACAGAGCAGTAGCAGAACACAAAGACTTGATGAAAGCTATCTTTGCTCTTGCAAAATCCTCTCAAAATCGTCCCTAAAGAGAGAAAGGGTTTCAACGGTTTTTATTACTTCTCTGACACCTCTGTTCAGGACTCCCGTTTGCTGGAAGTAGCTAAAGAGTTTAACAGCAGTAGAGTAGTCAGCAGGAAGCTTAACTTCTGCAAGTTTCCTGCGGATAATTTCCACATACTGTTCTCTGTTTAAATCTTCAAACGGAACTACATAGTTAACTCTACCCAATACTTCTGGAAGCATGCAGTCTTTGAGCATTTCTTTAGCAGTCAAGAGCTTGTTGACGTCGCTTTTTTCTACTGCTACTGCTCTTGCTATTTCGTTAGCTTTCAGGTTGCTGGTGATAAAGATGAAGCTGTCTTGAAGCTTTATTCTCTCTCCTGTTGTAGTAAAAGTTACCTCTCCCTCGTCAAGAAGCGTCATGAAAGCTTGTATGAAGTCGGGATGAGCTTTTTCTATTTCGTCTATGAGAATCACCATTTTACCTCTGCTTTTTACCGCTTCCTGAATGAAAAGAGGAACGGTGTCAGAACCGACATATCCTCTCGGAGAACCAAAGAGAGACTGAACGGATTCGGGAGTTCTGAGCTGGTTAGCGTCTATTCTAAAGAACCTGTATCCTACTCCCTTTAGAGCTTCCGCTACTCTTTTAGCTGTTTCCGTCTTACCAACTCCGGTCTTACCCACGAGCAGGAAAGAAACCGGTTTGTGATGCTTGCTTGAAAGAAGTCTTTCCTCTGCAAGCTTCGGAATGATTGAAAGAAGAAGCTTTTTCGCAAGCTCTTGTCCGACTATCTTGTCAAGCTCTCTTTTGAGAGGAACGACGTATTCGTTCTCAATGTAGTTTCTGTGAGTTCTGGTTTTTCTGTTCGGGTCCTTGTCGGGGTCTATTCTCCTAATGCTCGGCGGTGGAGTAAAACTGTCTTCTATTATCTGTCTTGCAAGGTCTGCATACTTGGGGTTAAGCTTGGGTTCCCTCCTCCTTGCAGTCCTGTTTCTAAGCTGACCGGTAGCTTCTTTGTATTTCTTCTTCAAACGCTTCTTTTCTTCTTTTGTTATTACCTTCGTCCTTCTGGGACGCAGAACGTAAATGACGACAAAAGCTATTAAAAGCAATCCCCAGACCGCTGCAGCTACCTCAAAGTAAACTTTCTGCGTTAACTGAGCCGCTAACGCAAGGAAAGCTGTCAAAAATACTAATGCATAAGCTGCTTTCTTCTTCACAGCTCACCCCACAGTTGGTTTACTGTTATCAGTTGGTTTCTATTCTTGAACTTATGTGTTAGTAGTCTGCTTGTCAACTGCTACCTTTCTGAAAGTTGTAGGTTGTTTAAGACTTTCTTGACATACTTGTAAGCTACGGTTTTTTTACCGTAGTAACGGGATAGTGCTTTTATCCAGTCGTTTTCCAGCTCGTAGTAAAACTTTAGGATTAAAGCTCCCAGAAGAACGTTGAAGTCTGGGTCGAGGAGAAGGTAGGGAGAGACGTTCAGAGACTTAATCCACGAACTATTTATCTGCATCAGTCCCACGGAGAAGTTGCTGATTGTGGGAGAAGAAAGCAGGTAAGACAGGAAGATTTCTGCGTCTTTTTTTCTTCTGAAGTAACAGTTGTTGTAGAGGTATCTTCCAAACCTGCTTTTTATTTTTCGTTCTCTTCTGCAGTAGCGGGAAAGGACTTCGTCTTTTTTCTTGCTCCAAACAGCAAACGAATAGGGAGAAAGTCCCGATTCTGTTCTTGCAACAGCTATGAGGAGGTTTTCGGGAACTCCTGTTTCCTTGCTTGCTTGGGAAAACGGGTCTGCAAGAGCAGGTAAAGATAGAAACACAAGCAGGAAAACAGTTAACAATCTCATTTTATCTCCTGCTGACAGACAAAGTTCTGTTACTTGTCAGTTATGATGTTATAATTATAACAAGAAACTGTGAGGTATCAGTTGAGAAGCTATAAGCTCAGCAGGAGTGAGCTGAAATTCGTGTCTATCTTTAGAACGTTGAAAGTGGAGTCCCTCTGGGTGGAAGTTCGGAAAGGGGAAAAGGATAGGATTGCTGCTTTTATCTACGTTCCGTCCGGTCGTCCTTCTGACTTTATCTTTTCCTGCAAGCTGACGAACATTGCACCCGTTTACGAAGTTTTACCGCTGTCCGAAGAAACGTTCCTCTTCGGAGCGAGGAACAAGCAGGGAAAAGTCTTAAAGTCTGTTATTACGCGTTCTGAACTTTTGGATTTCATAGATGCAGACTTTTCTCCTGCATACTTGAAGCAGGTCTTGGAGAAAAAAGTCTGTCTGATAGGAAATATGGGAACTTACTATCCGTCTGTTTACAACCCGCTTGTTGCAAAGAGACTTTACTCTTCTCTTCATACGGAAGCAAAAGCCGATGCGTATCTTTTTGACGTTGATGTAGCTCTTCTTGAGAAAGGGGGTAGAGACTTCATTTACTTGATTGAATACAAAACGGGTAGGGAAGCTCTCTATCGGGGAGACCTCTTAACTTACAACGAAAGAGTCGGATACAAGTTTCTTTCAAGAGAATACAGAACACTTCTCGTGGTCGGAGAGAACAGCTTTTCTGTTTACGACTTTGACGGAAATTCCGAAGAACTAATAGACAACGTAAAAAGAGAACATTTAGAAGACTTCTTACTCCAGCTAAAGGAGAGAGCAGTTGCTTGAGAAACGCTGGTTGTCAACGAAAGAAGCTTGCTGGTATACGTCTCTATCAAGAAATACTCTTTACAAGCTTTTGAAAGAAGAAAAAATCACAGCTAAAAAAGCAGGAAGAAAGCTTCTCTGGGACAGATACAGCATAGACGAGTTTTTAGAATCTGAAACGGACGAAGACAGAAAAGTCAAGAGAATACTGGAATCGCTTCGCTGAATGTTATAATCTCTACATGCGACTGTTTAAAAGAGAAAACGGTATCTGGTACGTAGAGTTTGAAAGAAATGTCCGAAGAAGTCTTCGGACGAAAAACAGAGACGAAGCTTATAGACTTTTCAAGAAGCTCCAGAGGGAGTATCTGAAGGGTAATGTAGAAGTTCACGTTAGAAATAGAAGCGACAAGGTTAAGCTTTCTCAATTTTTTGATGAATACCTCTCTTGGTGTGAAAAAGCAAGAGCAGAAGGAACTTATGTAAAAGCAGAGAAAGTAACCAAAATGTTTCTTGAAGTTGTAGGGGATTTGAAACTTTCCTTGCTTTCCCGCAAGCACCTTGATGAATACGTTTCGTTTATGGTAAGTAGGGGATATGCAAAAACTACCGTAAACATACACATTAGGACGCTAAAGTCAATTCTTTCCAAAGCTGTAGAGTGGGAATACTTGGAAAAGAATCCGTTCAGCGGATACAAGCAGTTGAAGGTTCAGGAGAAACCACCTGCTTTTCTGCTTCCCGAAGACATAGAGAAAGTAGAAGAAGTAATAGACAATCCCGATTGGTTGTTTGTTTTCAGACTTTTTGTTTATACCGGTATGAGAAGAGGAGAAATAGCTTCCTTGAGGTGGGAAGACGTTGACCTGGACAGGGAAGTAATTGTCGTTAAAAAGTCTAAAAACTACAAAACAAGAATAATCCCTATACACGAAAAACTTTTCTTCTTACTTAAAGAAAGATACGGGAAGGGAAAGAAAGTTTCTCCTTTCTCCTACCATGCGCTTTCAGGAATTAAGAGGTACTTGAGGAAAGCGGGATATTCTCACATCCGAATTCACGACTTGAGACACACGTTTGCTTCACTACTGGTTATGAAAGGGGTTGACCTACGAACGGTTCAAGAACTTTTGGGACACGAAGACTATAAAACTACAGAAATCTACGCACACTTGTCTCCTCTGCACCTTAAAGAAGCAGTTAGGAAACTCTAACGGAACAGCTAACGGTTGCTTTTGGGAAAGGGGAATGGGGGAATGATTATCCTAAAGAACAAGTTGCTTTCTTACTTCTTCCTGCGATTACACTTGTGATTTCCTGCGTCCAATTTGCGACCAGCAGGATTGAAAGTATTGATGTTTAAATGGTTGTCTGGGGGACTCAAAATCCCTTGGGCGCAAGCCCGTGCGGGTTCGATTCCCGCCCCGGGCACCAACGTTTCTCTAACTCCCACAACAGCTTCAGCTTTTTTCCTACTCTGTTCATTTCGGTTAATTTCGGTTAATTTCAGCTTAAAACTGGACGCAAATTTGCGAACAGTTTGCGAACAGTTGAGGACCAGAAGGGGGAGTGTATTCCCCCTTTTTGACAGCTATCTTGCATCGGAAGTTGATGTTGGGGTAGAGTTTTCTTCTGCAGTCCAAAAGTGAACAGTTTTTCCGTCGTAAACAAATTGAACTTCACCCCAAACAGCAGAGTTTTCTTTTATCTCTTTTGCATACTTTTCTGTTATTTCTCTAATCTTATCTGCAGGAACAGAAGGAACAGTAACGAATTCAGAATCCCAGCTTTCCCTGAAGAACTCTACTTTCATTTTTTCCTCCTTTTGTTTTGTGTTTGTTACTTTGCAGATATTATATAGTATTTGAGTAAATATGCAAGTAAGTTACTGATAACGTAAAGTTAACAGCTTGAATAGTAGCAAAACATCATATATATTGTTACAATGTGAATTAATAAAACCATTTAAGGAGGTGTAAGATGTTGCAGAGTGTAATGGATAGAAAATTCAAGAATAATATTGACAAGATTGTTGAATTAGCTGAGCTGCGAGCAAGCGTAAAACAGCTACCTGTTTCGGTATACGAATTTCTGGTTGAAAACAAGGAAGATGTATTTGAGGGAATAGAAACTTACTACGGAAAAACTAAAAGAAAGGAAGTAGAAAAGTGGTATGAAAAGTATGACTATGAACTTCCGAAAATATTTGACGAAAAGTTTAGCTATAACATTTTGGGAGCAGTTTTTGGAGCGTTTATGAGGTTCTTCTTGGATAACGCTTTAAGGGAGAAAGAATACAGGAAAAGATATACTAACATTCTTACAGAATTTATGATTTATACTGACGTGTTCTATAGGAGCGACATAAGAGGATGGATAAGAAGAGACCCCACGCTACCTCAAAGGTTTATGACGTTTTCCTCGCTGTTCAAAAACAGCAAGATGCACAATAACGTTTTCTTAGCGTTCTTCTACTACTACATTCTTGACACTCCGCTCGTAGAAAGAGGAAAGTCTTCTAAGATGCAGAAAGAATTTGTGACAAATGTTATCAATACTATCGGTTTCGGAAGAGTTATCAACCCAAATGATTCTATCTTTCCACTGCTCCACGAAGAAATGACTTCCGTATTGGAAGAATACATCAACTGGATTTTAGAAAAGTTCAAGGGATTTGCTATACCCTACCCCGACAGGGATAACATTCAAGTTATCAAGCTTTTCCGCAGGAAAAGAACAATATTCTCTTCCTATCTCGTTCGCTTCAGGTGGATAACAAAAAAGTTTGCAAAAGAACTAAAACTGACAGAAGATATGACTGACGAAGCTCTGTTCCCTAACCTTCACAACTATCTGCTTGAAAAAGACCCACAGTTCATAACCTCATCGGAGGAAAAAATTCTTGCAGCTATCAGGAAGTAGGGGGTATCCCCTACTTCCCTTTACGATAAATTTTGTGTTAATCCTTTCCTTTTTAAAGGAGAGGATTAGCGCAAAATTTATCCTAAAAACCCTACCCGTGGACTGCGGGGAAGTAACGCCCGTGGAGTGGGAGATAGTCCCACGATGAAGCGGGAAGCCCCTCACTAAAGTGAGGGGAGGAAGTCACAACGCTCTTATCAGCTTCAGGGGAAAAGCTGGAAGTTCTACCTCTTCTCCGTTCAGAAATGCTTTTACTTTTTCGTTTCCGAAAAATTCTCCAGCTATGTATAAGACTCCATCAGGATAAATTCTGAATCCTCTCAAGTCAAAGCTCCTGTGAAGAGGTATTCCCTCTATGATTATCTGTTCAAGGAGAAACTTAACAAACGGTATTTGCTTGTCTCTTATTTCTACCTCTCCCGTGTTGTGGGAAAGACGCAGAACTTTGTCTACTCTATTGTATTCAGCTATGACAGTTTTTACTCTTTCTTTTCTTTCTTCTGTATGAGAAAAGCGCAAAACGGGAACTCTGTTTTTTACCGTTTCAAAAACAGCTTTTAAAAAAGCATTTCTCGGAGGAAAGAATCCTACTATCGTTCTCCTCTTGTTTCTGTAATCGCTGAAAACCAAGTGGGGAGTATGAGTGTCGTCCTTGTAGCTTCCCCTGACAGTTACCAGCGGGTCTGTTCCCAAGTCTTTTGTCTGCTTTTCAAGTCCCATTACGGACATGTAAAGTTCTCCAAAAGCTATCGGAGACAGCTTTACTACTCCCTCAAACGGTTCTGCTTCGTAGTCTTTTCCTCCTACAGACATTTTGTATCTCTTTTCGTGCTTTCCCCGACAGTAGAGGTAAACATCTCCTGCTTCTCTGTCTACTCCCAGAGCTATTTCCGTTCCGTTCTTTTTAACCGCAAATTCGTAAGTTTCAAGACTTTCAAATATCTTCGGTAATCCCTGCGTTTTCATCTCCTACCTCCCAGTCAGTTTTTTAAAACACCGCAAGCAAGTTGAAAGTTTCCTTACTGTTAACTTCTCTTACCTGAAACTTGCTTATTCCGTAACTGAACACCACATCTCCGTTTCTAACGGGAACCTTGAAGTCAAAAACAATTTTTCCGTCAGGAAGAATCAGTGTTCCGTCTTCTAACTTTCCCGTTACGTCTCCGAATCCGGAAGCATTAAGCGGGAGCAGAACGCTTGTTTCTACCGTAACTCCGCTTCTTCCTTCGGGAACGACATCGCTTAGTGCTACTTCCTTTAGTCCCCGTCTCAGTTTCAGTGACTTAAACCTGAGCAGTATTTCTACCTCCTTACCTACAAGCTCAGACAAGTCTTCAGCTAAGTCCTCAACGGAATAATTTGCTCCTACAAATTTAACCCCGAAAGCTCCCAAAAATAGAACAGGTGCACCGTATTCCACGCTGATAAATTCTTCGGGAAATGTTGAAAACAACTTCACGTAAGCTTTTCCGAAAGAATCTTTCCGCACCGGCAGAAGCAGGTCTCTGCTGGTTATTTCCCCGGTTTCTTTCACTTCTTCCATCGTTCCTCCGCTTGCTTTCCGTTGTTGCTTTTGTGTTAAAATTATAACAAAAAGTTACTTTTGGGTAGTGATGGAAATGTTCCACTTATCAAAAAAGTTTTTGGTTAACAATAAGTTTGTAGGAGCTTTTTGCGAAAAACAAAGCTGTATCGTGCAAGAAGTTTACGTCAACGGAAAGAAAGAGGTTTTCTCTTATCGTCACTTTCCACTTCCGCGTTTTTTAACGAAAAGGAGCTTGCTGAAGTGGGAAGAAGAAATAGCAAAATTTTTCGGAAACGTTCCCGACCTGCTTGATAAAGGAAGCTTCATAAGGAGGTGGTTAGAAGAAGCTGTTTCAGCTTCTTTTGCTGGTATTGGGAATTACCTAACTGTTGAGAAAGCTGTTTTACAGTCACCGCTCGTAATTGTTTACAGGTGGAACGGAAAGAGACTGGTGCTTGGAGCTGAAAGTTTCAAACCCGTTCCCGACAAGAGAAGTAAGCTTTACTTGCTTCCCTGCGGAAGCTTTCCAGAAACGATTGAGAAACTGGGGGTGAATGATGGAAATAAACGTTAACGACTGTCCGCAACCCGAAAAAGAGACGAAAAAAGAAGCAGTTTCCAGCAAAGCTGTAAAAGAACTTTTTGAGGATGCAGAAAAAGAAGAAAAAAAACTGAAACTACCTGACATCAATAAAACTGCTGCTGCTGTAGTCGGATTGATAGTGGTAGGAGCTGTGTTTTACGTTTTTTCACACAGGACTCCGACTACAGCAAGCAATGTTGATGTTGATGCAGTAGTTAAGAAAATAGTTTCCGAAAATCAAAAGCAAACACAGGAAATAGTTAATCAGCTTGCAAAACAAATACAACAGCTTACCGTTGCTGTTAAGGAACAGCAGAAGCTCCAAAAACAGATACAACAGAAACAAGTAGGGAAAAAGGAAAACATTTCTGCTTCCGGCTACAAGAAGCTTTCTCCCATTGAAAAAAAAGAACTTCTTGCTCAGCAAAAGCGTGAGTTCATGCTGCAGCAACAGCTCCTAAAGCAGTACATAGAAGAGATTAACAAGGAGAGACAGTCTCCCGACGTGACGTTAGCAGTCAGCGTCCAAAAACAAGCACCCCGTTCCGTAAAAAAAAAGACTGTTCTCCGCCGAGTATATATCCCTACAGGTAGCGTAGTAGCAGGTAAAACGATGCACGTCATACCTGCTCCAGTTGAAAGGGGAGCTTTACCGCTACCACCAGTTTTAGTCAAGTTGGAGGGAGACGCTTATACAGCTAACGGGTTTTCGGTCCCGCTTGACGACTGCTACATGGTAGGGAAAGCTCAGGGAGACTGGAACTTCATAGGTGGTAAGGAGTATGCAAGAGCAGAAGTCCAGCTTACGAAACTTGTCTGTGTATTAGGAAATGGGAGGGTGATTGAAAAGAACATTAATGCTTACGTGGTTGATAAGCAGACAGGACTTGAGGGACTTTTAGGAAAGAAGCAGGACATTTCGGGAGAACAGATAGCAAGGTTTACAGCAGTAAACACTCTTTCCTCTTTCTGGTCGGCTCTTGCTAAGAGCTATACGGAAACTACGACAACAGCAGACGGATACACCTACGAAAAGGTAACGAAACCTGCTAAGTATGCTCTCTTTTCTTCTCTTTCAAAGAGCTGGGAAAAGTTTACGAAGTTTTACGAGAAAAGACTTTCAAAAATCTATCCTGTCGTTTTAGTTCCCGCAAACAGAAAGCTTGAAGTAGTGTTCTTGTCCGGTGTGGACTTGGGAGTAACGGATAAGGAGCTTGAAAAGTGGGGGATTTAAAATGGACTTTCAAGCAGAAAGAAAAAAGCTTTTGAGGTGTCTTGAAGCTTTTCTAAAAGCTCTTAAAAACGGAGAAATACCGTATCCAGAAGTATATAGAAGGTATTATGTTTCGGCAGTTGGAGATGATTCTGAAATTGTTTTCTTGCTGTCTGAAACGAGAGACCTCTTAAAGGAAGTAGCGTCTCTTCCTCTGCCGATAGCAGAAACAGCAAGGACGCAAGTAGAGAAGCTGGAATCTTTGCAGAAGCAGATAGACTTCCTCAACGAACAGTTCCTAAAAGACGACTTGACTCTTCTTTGGAACAGGAGAGCGCTTACTTACTACTTCAACAATGAAGTTAAGAAAAAAGCAATTGAATGTTTCTACTGTTTAGCTTTTCTGGACCTCAACGGTTTTAAGAAGGTCAACGATACGTTTGGACATTTAGAAGGAGATAGGTTTTTAAAAGTCTTTGCAGACTTTCTGCGGGAGAACTTTGCAGACGACTTTGTTTCCCGCTATGGTGGAGATGAATTTGTAATCATTTCTGCTCAACCGATACAGAAGCAAAAAGAGAAACTTTGCTTTGCTGTTGAATCTGCTCCCGTTTACAGGGGAAAGAAAATTTCTTTTGCTTGCGGATTGACTGCTGTAGTAGCTAAAGACGACCTCTATTCTGCTCTTTCAAGAGCTGATACGGGAATGTATCAGTCAAAAGAAACAGGAAAAGTCGAGGTGGTGAGAGTATGAGTCAGGAGAAAGTACTTGAATTCTGCACGTTTTTTGAAGAAGTTCCCATCAGAGGGAGAGCAGAAGTTCTTTCTTCCAGCAGAAAAGTTGCTGAATTGAAAGTTTTGGACTCTTACTTTTTAAAAGCTTTGAACTTTACCAAGCGACTTTACTACAAAAAGAACAGCAGAATTTACGGAGCAGATGTAATTTTCTTAAACGGAGACTTTATTAACACTACAGCTTTCAAACCTGTTATAGAACCGAAATTTGAGCGCAGCGTGGTAAGAGTTTCAACGTCTCTTTCTTGTCCCGTGACAGCTGAAATCAGCTTCTACTACAAGTCTGAAGAAAAAGAGAAACATTATCGGGTTCTTGATGTTTCCGAATTAGGAATAGGTGTTTTAGCTTCTGTAAGCGACTATACTTTCCTGCTGGGAAATCTGTTAAGGATTAAGCTGGAAGTAAGCACGGGTAAAGCAGCTTTCTCTATCGTGACGAAGGGAAAAGTTGTCAGAAAAGAACTGCTTTCAGACGGTAAGCAGAAGGTGGGGATTTTTTTTCTTGACCTATCAAGAAAAGAGAGAGACCTGCTCGCACAATACGTCAGCAAGCGACAGAGAGAAATCATTTCGCTTCTGAAGGTTCTGTAAAGAAAGGAGCAGTTGATGCGTCCAACTTTCTACTATCAAAAGATTTTTGATGAAAGTGAAAACGTGACAGCAGTTGAAATTTTTACGAGAAATTATCCCGTTAATGAAAGGACAGACCTCTACTTGTTTGTAAAGTTGCTGAAAAAACTCAAAAAAGAGAAAATAACTTTCAATGTTCCCATACACGTCAACCTCTATCCGTCAACAATTCCGCTGGTGGATTGGGAAACAGCAGCTCCTCTTTTGGTTAAAAAAAATGTAGTCATAGAAGTATTGGAAGAAGACGTTTACAAATATAGACACTACATTAGGGAACTAATAGAGTGGGGAATAAAGTTTGCTCTGGACGACTTCGGCGACGGAAACACGAACTTTGCTCTTCTGTGGGACATACCGTTTCCGATAGTAAAAGTTAACGCGGAAGTAGTTCCACCCAAAGTTGTTGAATCTCTAAAAGAAGATTTTGGAACGCAGATAGTAATAGCAGAAAAGTGCTGCGACTTTGACTTCTATCCGTCTGATTGGTTTCAGTGTTTTGAACTGCACGAACCAGAACCGATTTTGCAGGAGAAAACTTGACGAAGCTTTCCCACCAGCTTTTGGGGGTTTCCGGAAGCTTGTTGATTCTGTCCGTAACCGTTAATCCTGTATATTCTTTCTTTTTCTATGTTGGTAACGCTTTTCCCGATATTGACGTTCTTTGGAACGACTTTTCAAACTACAAGACAAAGTGGTATTCCCACAGGGGAATAACGCATTCGCTTCTTATCCCCGTTTTCCTGCTGCTGCTTGCTGTAGCTTTCTATTTAGCAGGTAAAAAGTTTGCTTTTTACCTGCTTTCTTTTGCAGCAGGAGTCCTATTTCACGACTTGTGCGACGCTATGTCTCCGACGGGAATTCCACTAAAGCTTTCCTACTATCCCCGATTCAAGCTCTGGACGCTTTACAAAAACAGAAGTCTCAGCGAAGCGGTAGTTGTTCTGTTCTTATCAATCAGTTTAATTACTGTTGCTGTTTTCATAGCTTACAAGCAACGAGCTGTTGACAATCTGTTTCATAACAGTTATATTTCTGTTATGAAGCAAATTGCAGGAGGACAGTGATGGGATATGCAAATGTTTACACGACCGACGAAGTAAAACAGAAGCTGAAAGAAGTTAGAGAGAAGTATCGTTTTAGAACGTTTACGGAAACTCTTGAAGCTATGTTGAAAGTCTGGGAAGATGCAGAAAGAAGACTTGGATACGGTGGTTTGATGGAGTTTTTAGCGTCTGATGAACCTCAGCAGTCTCAACCGCAGTCTCAAAAAAGAAAGATTACTTTTTAGGAGACTATCGTGGGACTTGTTGAAGTCTGCATAGTGGTCAGAAAAAGCTTCATCAAGCTGAAAGTTTCTCCCACGAAAGAGAAAAAGAAGAGCGTAAAACCAGCTTCCTACTATGTGTCTCTCATCTGCTTCGGAGATGTTCTTAATTCGTCCGGAGAGGTAGCAAGGGTCGTTATAGAAAAAGCAGAACTTGATGCTTTCAAGAAAGAGTTCTTTTCCTGCTTACAAAAAGTAGGAAAAGCAATTGCAAAATCAATTTCGGAGGATGAGCATGGTTTTCAAGTTTCCGACGGTCTTCAGAGAAGCTCAAGTACACGAAAAAAGAAACGCTCTTGATTTTGACGGAGAAAAGTGGGTAGTCGGGGAAGATGCTCTTACCCACAAAAGAGCGTGCAGGTATATTAGAGATGTTGAAGAACTTGTTCGTTATTATCCTCTCTTCCTTGCAGAAGCTAAAAAGAAAGCAAAAGTAGAAGAAAATCAAGTAGCTGTTTCTTTACCGCTTGATGTCTACGTCTTGGAGAAAGAGAAAAAAGAAGTTGGTGCTGACAATCTTATTGACAAGTTATCTTACAACTGCAGTAAGTATGGATTTTCTGTTTCTGTTCATCCGCAGGGGATTGCTGGACTTCAACATCTTATTGACGAAAGCAAGGTGAGCAGTAATGATTATACGCTGCTTGTTGACGGTGGATTTAACACCGTTAATGTTGCAGTTGTGTCTCCTGAACTTAAAGTTCTCTTTTTCAAGACGTTCACGGACGAAATCGGTATTAGAAACCTCATAGAGGACTTTTTCCGTGAGGAACTTCTCAACCGTTTCCCGGCAGTTTCCACTAACTTAGTAGTTCTCAAGGAAGTTTTTCTTAAAGAAAAAGTTGATACCGGACTTAAAGTTGAGGATGTAAGACCCGAAAAAGAAAGAGCGGTTTCTCGTTATCTCAACAGGTTCTTCAATAGAATAGTCGGAGAATTGAAGAGAGCGGGAGTTGATTACGAACAGATAGTCTTTATCGGTGGACTTTCCTACTACTTGTCTCCTGAAGACTTTGAAACGAACAAGAATCTGTATATTCCGAAAGAAGGTGGGGAGTTCTTAAACGTTTTAGGACTCCTGTCTTTATCTGAGCTTCCGTTTGCTGTTGACTTGGGATTCGGAGACTGTAAAGTTGCAAGGAGGTAAGAATGACGGAGAAAAAGTTAGAAACGTTAGCGGAAACATTTAATCTTCTTGCAAGTGAAGTAAAGCTTAAAATACTGCTTGCTTTAGACGACGGAAGCAAGAGCGTCAAAGAACTTACTGAAATAGTTAGAGGAAGAGCAAGTCAGTCGTCTGTTTCCCAGCATCTTAAACTTTTCAGGTGGAAACGAATAGTAAAGTCAGAGAGAAGAGGAAGCTACATCCTCTACTCCCTGACAGGAGAAGGAAAAAGAATAGTCTCCATCGTTAAAGAAATTGCAGGGGTGATAAAGTGAACTTTATAAGCATAATTATAGCAGCTTTGTTAGCTACGTTAACAGCGGTTTCTCTTTTTCCTCTCATTCTTTTCGTGGTGGTGTGGGGATTCTGTTTCCTGCTTTTTTTAACAGCAATTAGCTATGTTGAAGAAAAAATCAAAACAAGGAGAAAGAAATGGGACTGGAAGTAGCTTATGCTTCCTACTTTCTTACTCTGGAACACAAGAAAAAAGCTTTCAACAAGCTTATAGAAAAGTTAGAAGATTCACTTTCAGTTTTTTCTGATGCAGAATTTGACGGAGAAGGAGACACTTTTGATACAGCTAACAAGTTTGCTTTTCTCCATAATGTTTCTGCTTTAGCAGAAGTAAAAAACAGGATAAAAAGACAAATACAGATACTTAAGCGGGAAGCAGACTTGTCGTTGAAAACGAGGGTTTCTCCTTACTCTCTTGTTAGCTTGCAGTTAGCAGGAGAAGTAGAGTATTTCCTCATACTTCCCGCAGAGTTTTTTTCTACTTTTGAGATATTGGAAGTAAACGGAAAAGAAGTACAGACACTTACTACTTCAGCTCCTCTTTATCAAGCAATAGAAGGATTAAAAGAAGGAGAGTCGGTTAATTTAAAAAGCGGTTCTGTAACCGTATTGGGGGTAGTTTGATGCAGGAACTATTAGAGAAACTCAAGAATTCATCTGTTACTTATTCTTCCGATTACTTTGAAGTTAGAGAGTTGGAAACGAACGGAGAAAAGTACAGACTTGTCAAGCAGTTTGCGGGTAGCGGTAAACAGAAAAGACAACTTCCTCTCAGGGTTGAAAGACTTGATGCTGCGCAGAAGCGTTGGATATGTGTCTGGGAGGAAAAATGACGGAAGTAGTCTTGCGGACTTACGACGGAAAGAAAAAAAGAGTTTATTCCGTCTACCTGTCTGTTCCACCTATCCTCAAGAAAATAGAAGAAGAACTAAAACGTTTGGGATACGACGGAGAGATTCTCTGCTATCGGGGGTTAGAATGCTTGTCTATACGGAATGTTTCCTTTCAAGCAAGAAAGAAATACGACTAACGTTTGTTGAAATATTAGAAGACGGACAGAAAAAGCAGGAAGAAAAAGTTTTTACAGCTATCCTACACGATGTGAGGAGGAAAGGAAAAAAAGAAAGTTTTGTCTATAGGTTGGAAGATTCTTTTCCGAAGTACATGTTAAGAGTGTTCTTTGGACACGAATGCAGAGTTCTATAAAACCACTTTAAGGAGGTGTGTCATGACGAAAGCAGAACTCGTTGCAAAAGTAGCTGAAACTACAGGTCAACCGAAAAAAGTCGTCAAGGAAGTTGTCAACGCTGTGCTTGAAACGGTAGCAGAAGCTCTTGAAAGCGGAGAAAACGTCAAGCTTCTTCCGGAATTCGGAGTCTTTTCTGTCGCAGAAAGAGCAGCAAGAGTAGGTAGAAATCCACAAACCGGTAAGAAAATCAAGATTCCTGCAAGAAAAGTGGTCAAGTTCAAAGCTGGTAAAAGACTCAAAGAAAGAATCAAGTAAAAAGAAAAAAGAAGAAAAAAGCGGGAGCAGACGCTCCCGCTATCTATTTTGTATTTCGTTTTTACGTTGTAACTTTTTCAGTTTTGCTTTTTCTTTGATTAAGTTTCTTTTCCAAGTACACTGCTATCTGATAGTAGTGGGTTGTTGTTTTGACGAATAACCCGCTACGGGACAGCAGTTTTAGAAGTTTCTTTCTTTTTTCTTCTGGTAGCTTCCTGATACTTGATAGGTTCAGTTTCCACTGTGGTCCGAGTATCAGGAAGTCTATTTCGTATCCAGAAACCGGTAAGGAATCCTTTCTGTATACCAGTTCCTTCCCGTTATCACAAATAGCTATGGTGAAGTCTTTTTTTCGTTTTTCTTTTTCTGTTACAATTAGGAACACATCTACCCCCCTGCAGTTGGTTTTGCAGAATTAAAAAAGCGGGGGATTAATCCCCCGCTGCTGCTTCTGCAACCAAGAAGTTGACTATGTCTTCCGGTGCTGGTATTAGAGAAGCTACCAGCACTCTCAAGCTTTCTGCTTCCACCTCTCCCGCTGTTGCAAACGGGTCGGAGGTGGAAGTGTTCAATACTGCTTCTACAAACTTTGTTAGTCCTCCAGCTTTCTCAATAATTTCACAGTAGTTGTAGCTATTGATTACATAGTCAAGGAAATCACTGTAAACTTCCTTGACTTTTTCAATGTCAGTTAAATCTTTGTCCGTAAGTCTGTCGCTTGCATAGTTAAAAAAGCTTATTAACATTTCATCATCACAGTAAGGAAAAGCATTTGCAATCCTGCACATGGTATCCAGTCTCATATTTCCACCTCCAGTTGGTTTAGTAGGTTTTCTGCTTCTTTTACGAGGGAAAGAGCTTCTTGCTTCTTTCCCTCTTTAAGCAGATTTTCTGCACTTTCAAGCAGGTCAAGTGCTTCTGCATCTTCGTCGGTTTCAGGTTCCCAAAATGTCTCTTGAACAGGAGCAGAACCGTAGAACCCGACTACTTCCGTCCATTCATGTCCGCGGGAATAAATGGTCTCCTTAAGTTCTTCAATTTGTGAATACAGATTCATCTTTCTTCCCCCTGCAGTTGGTTTGAAGAAAACGGAAGAGATTAGAGACTTCAGGAAAGATTACACAGTTAGATACGAAGGAAAAATTTCCAACTCTACACGTTTACGGTAAGTTTCAAATAGTCGGAGAAGTTGACGCTCAATTTTTCTCTTTACTACGAGCGTCAATCCCCGACGCTTTTCATAGTTCTTCTGGGAGAGCTTCATCCACAGGTCATAGACCGTCGGGTGTTCTCCCAGTTCGGACAGCAGTTCCTGATATATCTGCTGTCCGATTTCTACTACTTCTTCAACCGTTTCACCGTCTTTGTTTTTCCGACGGTAGACGGTTTTGAAATCTTTGATACGACCAATAAAATCAATTGAAGTCTTGACAGACTTCAGCTTTTCCAGCAGAGCGGGAAGATAACGAATTTCTTCTACTACCTTCTCCCACTCTACTTCCGTCATGTGTCCCTCAAGGTGGACACGACGGAGCAGGAGGGAAATTGGGTAGAGTGTGTTTTTGTCCACCAGTGAGAAATAGATTTTCAATGCACTGGTAGTGTTATAAGAGTTTTCGACCAAGAAACTGATTCTTTTCTCATCTACTTTCTGGTCGGTAACAACAAGCATTCTTGCGTTACTACCGATGTCTTTTGCAAACTTAACATCATAGTGGATAGACTCAGTGTCCAGTCTCTTTGTTACGTACTCCAGTGCTTCCCGATGCAAAATAAGTTGGTAGTTTTCTGATACCGGGAAGCAACTAACTGCTTTTCCTTTTTTTTCTACAATCAGTAACTTATACGGTGTGTGTAACTGTCCCTCAATAGAGGGAACTTCTAATTGAGTTTCAATTACACACACATCTGCTACATCTTCGTAGATTGTTCCGACTACATTAGGTGCTTTAGTAAGAAACTTTTTCTTTTTCATATTACACCTCCCTAAGTTAGTATTGTGTTATAATTATAACAAATAAACCAACTAAGGGATGGTGGAAGGAAGTACGTGATGAAAGAAGTAGTAGCAGAATTACAACCCGGAATTCGACTTGTAGTAACGAAGAACGGAGAGGAACTAATTGTAGACGGAAAAAGCTACTCTCTTTCTGACCTCATATGTCCGTTCTTCGTTCCCGACAAAGAGAGTCTTCCTTGGGACCTTAAGACGCTTGTGGAGTACTACGGTTCTCCAAAGTCGCTATCAACTACTTTTTGTGTCCTCATTCAAATGGTTCCTCTCTTATTGACGCACAAAAGACTTTATTTCTTTTAAGAATCTTTCAATACTCGTTCTCAATTTTTGGTAAGAAAAATTCGCAAATTCTTCAGGATAAAGACAGAATGATTTTATCCTGTTATCTACCTCAAAAACTGTTTTTATTAGCTCATTCTTTTCCTTATTAAAGTTTTCAAAAAGGGTTATATAAGCAAGCTTTGTTTGAATCTCAAACTTTCTTTCTATTATCCACTTCTTGAAAACTGTTTTTTTAAAGTGTAGTAATGCACTTTCTGGAAAAAACTCAACATCTCTTGAGAACCGTTTGAGGTACTTACCCGAAGTAATTTCTACTAGTAAACAATAAGGAATCTTTCCTTTGAAGTATCCTCCAACAATATCTAATTCATGGGAGTTTCCACCTAACTCTTCTATGTAAGTATTGGGATATAGGAAGTGAAAACAAAAGTCCTCAGCTAAAGAGAGAGCTAATAAGCTATTAAAAAGTTCCTCTACCCGCTTGTATAGAGCTTCTTCTTCAGATGGTATCATCTTGAGAACGAATTCAATGTCGTTTTTAACATTACCGTTCCATGTAAGAAAAACAAATTTTTCCAAGTTACTCATATCATTTTTGAGAGAACTTATGGAAGACAAAAGGAAAACGCTCGCAGATGTCAAATCTAAAAATTTGTTTCTGTCAACAATCTTTACTTTTCTTCCACGCTCACAATCCTCTACAGAGAGAATCTTTTGTTTGGATAGTCTTCTCCATAGACTTTCAAACTGTCTCCGTTTCTTAACGCTGAACGGAAACTTTTGCAAAATTTATTTCCTCTCCAAAGTCAGTATTGATAAACGGTTCTGTTTCGTAAACTTCATCAAGAATGTCTCTCAGACTTAGTGGAATGTAAGGACGGAGAATCCTTTCTATTTCTTGTCTCAAATCGTCTGTAAGCTTTCTGTAAGTAGGTTTCTTCAGCAACCGTATCTCGTAATAAACAACAGGTTCAAAAAGCGCTTCTCTCTGTTCTATCCTTATCTTTCCCTCTCTGACAAGTTCATCTAACAGACTATCTATTTCCTCCGTGTAAGGACCGTAAAAGTAGCTTTTAAATCTTAACCCCGTTAAAGTAGTTCCTTTCTCCCTGAACAGCTTGTAGTCAAGTAAATATAAAAGCTTTACAAGCTTGGTTTTAGAGAATACAGCTCCTCCACTAAGTTCCAAAATGTACTCTATAATTTCTTTTGCAAGTTTCCTCAAGTTTGTTTCCAAATCTGGTTTATTAGGAAATTTTACCAAAGAAAAAAATTGTCAAGTTTTCAGCTTTTTGGTTAACGAAAGAAATATACCAAGAAAGCTCTACCAAAATTGAGAAAAAGAAAGTTACCAGTTTCAGTCCGTTTCCAAACGCTTTTCCTTATACAGCTCCCTATACCACTCTGGTAGCAGTTCTGCATAAGCACGCAAATCTCTCTTGAAAGTTTCGTAAACGTTCCACCTACCGCTTCCTTTTTTAACTTTACCTTGTTTAATTTCCTCTTCTATTTCTTCTACTTCTCTTCTGGACTGTAAAGCTTTGTCCATACAGAAAGCTTCCACTTCTTCCGGAAGCGGAAGAACAGCTTCATCGTAAACCACAGACCTGCTCGGAAGAGGAAGCACCTTGGTCCTCTCCCAGTCCCAGATGCGGACACGGAGAGGGAAAGAAGCTCGTGTTAGGTCAAAGAAATCTCCTTTCTTGTCTTTCTCCCTAATCAACCCAAACTCTCTCCAGTCCTCAAGCTCAATAACTGCTTTACCATCTCTTATAAGTTGTTCGTTAGCTGGTATGAGAACATTACTTGCAAGAAGCTGGAAAGCTCTTTTACCGATGTGTATCGGAGCGTCAATGAAGAAAAGAGAAAAGCACAAATATGTATGCACATAGAACCTGAAAAATTCTTCTTCGCTTATCCTACCCGTTCTCCAGAGAAGCTGAAAGCGGTTGAACATCAAGTACTCGTGTATCAGCATTGAGTAGAGTTTAAGCATCGCTTCAAAAGTAGCGATGCGGTCTTCTCTCTTTTCTATGTTCTCGTCATACACCAGCGGAAAGAGAACAGCATCTATTTCTACAACTCCGTCTTTCGCAACTTTGAACGGATTGAAAAAGAGAAGAGACTTTCCGGTGAAAGCAGGTAAACCGTCATTCTTCACCCAGATACACCAACCCCTGCTGTATCCGACGTCTATCGAATACCACTTCTCTTTCCATTCATAAGGGGGGAAATCCAGCAGAGCGTAAGAGTCTATCATTAAGTTTTCCTTGAAGTTGACGAAGTTTTCGTTCCTCTTGTAGAGACAAACACCGGAAGTGAAAGCGTCATCTAAACCTCCTACTCCGTAGAACCTTCCTTCCTCATCGTATACGGGAAACCTACCGCCGGTATCTTTGTGCTTTTCGGGAACATATCCTTCGGGAATAAGAAAAGAAACCTGCTCTTTCCACTTCTTCCAGACTTCTAAACTTCTATCAAGTTCCTTATCCACATCGTATTTTCCGCTAAACCAGAACTCAACGGTGTGGGGGAATTCTTCCCTATCAAAGTCCTCTACAACTCTATCTTTAAGTTCGCTTACAGTTAACACTCTGTTCTTCATCTTGCAACTCCACTATGCTAACCGATTAGTCGGGGGTAGTTGACATAACTCCCTGTACCACTCCGGCAGCTTCCTGTAAGCTTTTAACATCGACTTGGACTGTTCGTAGACGTTCAACCTACCGGAAGAAAGTTTCTTACCCTGCTTCATTTCTGCTTCCACTTCCTCTACCGTCCACTGCTCGTGCAGAGCTAAGTCAAGACACAGAGCTTCCACTTCTTCCGGTAGCGGTAGGACCTCTTCGCTCCATACTACCGCTCTTGTGGGAAGAGGAAGAATTTTCGTTTTCTCCCAATCGTAGATGCGAACACGGAGAGGGAAAGAAGCTCGTGTCAGGTCAAAGAAATCACCTTTCTTATCTTTCTCCCTAATCAATCCAAAATCCCGAAAATCCTCAAGCTCAATTTCTGCTGTTCCGCTTTCCTTGAGCTGTTCGTTAGCAGGAACGATAACGTTAGTTACGAGAAGCTCAAACGCTTTCCTCCCGATGTATACGGGTGCTTGAGGACGGAGAAGTCCGTAACACATACGAAAGTGTTCGTATGCTTTTACAAACTCTTCTCTGCTTATCCTTCCGGTGTAGAAAAGAAGTTGGAAACGGTTGAACATCAGGTACTCGTGTATCTTGCTGTAAAGGTAAATAATTCCGTAGGAAGTAAGATTAACATCAACTCCCATATCCTCAAGCTCTTCGTTCCACTCCATCGGGTATAGAATTCCCTCTACTTCTACTACACCATCTTTCCCAACTTTGTAGGGAATAAAGAACCAGAGAGCTTTACCGAAAAACTCTGTTAACATACCGCTTCTATCCCAGATGCACCAACCTTCGCTGAAACCAACGTCCTTTGCAAACCAGTTCTCCTTCCACTCGTAGTAGGGAAAGTGAATTACTGCGTCGCTTTCTACCATCAAGTTGTGTCTCAAATCAAAAAAGTCGTTCCTGTCTATGTAGAGGAGAAGACCGTCAGTGAAAGCATCAGTTACCTTCTTTTCTCCAAAATACTTTCCGGATTCGCTGTAAACAGAAAATGTCGGATTCTTGTCTCTATGTTCGTGCGGGTCATATCCGTCTGGATACAGAAAGTCAACCTGACTGCTCCACTCCTTCCAGACCTGTAAGTTTTTGTCAAGCTCAGATTCGGGGAACTTTTCCGTATAGAACTTGGATAGGTGTGGATAATGTTTCTTATTCCAGTCGTCTGCTATCATGTATCTAAGCTCGCTTATGCTTATTATCCTGTTACCCATCACTCACCTCATAGACATCCAGGTTATAACTGTGTGTTATAATACTGTTACTATACTACTATTCAAGTTATTACCGATAGAATACAGTTGTCAAGCTTCCGGTTACCTGACATCTTCGTCTTCGTCGTTGAAAAGACCGTTAAAGAAGTCAGCATCAACTTTTTTACTTTGCTGGAACTGCTTGTTACTGTTGAGGTCTTTGAACCTGTCTTGTACTTGTTTTGTTTTACCTATTCCGAAGTTGTCGTAGAGCTTGAACCCGTTTTCCGTCTTCTTGAATGCTAATCTCTTATACTCCATTACTCCCTTTTCGTTCTTAACAACAGGACCTATGATGCTGACTTTTGCTCCCTCCGGTAAGCTGTTAACTATTTCTGCGATTCCTTTCCCGGAAAGCTTGTTGTAGTCAACTACCACCTCGTCCCTGCTGAGTCTGTGCTGAAGTTTCTCAGGAGATGACAGAACGTCCGTTCCCACTCTCTCCCTGAAGACGTCCCCGGACTTCGTTAGGTAAGAAGTCGTTCCGTCTTCAAGTTCTGCTTTCAGGTGAGCAGAAGAAGACAAGAATTCTGACAGCTTATCCTGCGTTACTTCCTGTCCCTTAACGTCAAACCACTTGTCTTCTTTTCTAACAAGCTCACCTTCGGGAGAGGAAAGCTTGTTGATAGCAGAACTACCAATCTTACCGTTAACTACGTCAGCCGGAGAAACTGCTCTACCCACTCCCACACCACCTGTAGACAGCGGGGAAAATCCGTCAAACGGAGTTCTAACGTCTGTAGGAGAAATCTTTTTCGTAGGTTTTAGTTTACCTACTGCTTTCTTGATACCTTTTCCGACAGCTTCAGCTCCCTTTCCGATACCACCTGCTAACTTTTCTACCCCTTCAGCAAGTCCTGCTCCAGCTAACGCTCCGGCTCCACCAAGAACAGCAGTTCTCGTGATTCTACCGATAGCATCTACCGCAAGAGACCTCGTTTCCCTGTAAGCGGATGCAAGCACTTTCCCCATAGCAAAACTCGTAATTCCGCCGGAGAGAGTCAAAACTGCTCCTACTCCGTATTCCTCTATCTTTGCAGAAATCTTAGACGCTTGTATGATGGTATACGCAAGACGAGCGTCTCCAGCAGAAAACGTAGTAGTTACCACTTTTTCTGCTGCTTCTGCTAACTGCACGTCAAGCAAGAACAGAATGCTTAAAAACAACAGCTTTTTCACTTTTACGCTCCTAAAACGTTTGCAGCAAAGTAGTTGTGCGCTATAAGATACACCAAGAAGACAAATACTCTTGCTAATTTTATCAGGAAGTAAATACCGATAGCTTTTAAAGCAAATCCTATCTTGCTACCTGTTGGAGAATTGTATTCCGGTAACATTGAAAGTATAAACAAAAACGGTAAGACAAATCCCATTTCCACTATCAGCATAAACTTCTGAAACGCTTCAAAGAGGTCCAAAAGCAGGTACTCTCCAACAAAAGCTTCCGTAGTAGACTTACCGAACCACTCTACTATCGTCTTGAAGAAACCTGTAGTATCAGAAGTCTCTACCGTATGAGACGGTAGAGGAGCTTTATTTGCTTCCTGTATGAGCATTCTTGAATAAGCTGTAGCAAAAACATCAAAGTTTGACTGATTGGTTACAATGTTGTTAAAAACATCAACCCACTTTCTTTTAAGAGCAAGCAGAGAACTTCTCTTTTCGTCATAAACTGAGTCTGGTATTTTTCCCTCTGAATGGAGTTTATCTAACTCATTTATTTTGTTATAAAAGTAGTCGTTCAGCTTATCCATCTCTTTAGACAAGCAAACGCTTATGTTGCTGTTGATTTTGTCTCTAACAGTGTTAGGATTTGCAGTTCTGATTCCCGAACAAATACCGGACGTTCCTACAACTCCTGTTCCTTCAAGAAGCATCCTCATTAACCCGATAGGTGTCGCGTTCCTTAAGAAGTCATACAGTCCGAACTTAGTTCCGTAACTGCACACCCACGTTACAGCATCGTCACTACTTACCTGAGATAAAGCATTAAAAGCACACTTTTCAAAGTATCTGGTCGGGTCCACGTTATTAGCGAAATACCCATCCCACCCTGTCTTGTCCGCAGATAGAGTCAGCTTTGTTATCAGCATAGTCTCTAAAGCATCAGGAAACTCCAAGAAAGAATAGACTTTCGGAACTTTATGTGCAGTTAAGGATAAGTACGGTTTGTCTGCGTTTATGATAGAAGTAGAGCCACCCGGAACGCTTACCTGTATTCCTCTCGTAAACATGTCCTTGTTTATGAAAGCAGGATAAAAGTCAACATTTAAGTCTACCGTTGAAAAAAACAAGTATCCTACTCCCATTGTGTAGATAAACCAAACAGCTACCTTAAAGAAATCTGCGAATGACCTTATTAAGTTCTTATCTGCAAACCTGTCGTTCCAATACCAGACTCCGTAAAGCAGAACTGCTGCTGTTATGAGACCGAAAACGACTTTCAGCGTCGTTATCCACGTTGCTCCTACGGACAATCCACCTAAAATCCCCGTCAGCTCTCCTACTCCGAAAGCTACCATAACGTCTCCTAAAGTTTGAATTCAATTCTTTCACCTTTTGCGTGGTCTTTCCCGTCTACCGCTTTTGCAAGCAACCTGACGATAGACAGCTCTTCTTCGCTTACATCGTTTATTCCACTTGCTTTCAAATAGTCGTCAATTTCCGTTTTAACTTGGTCTTTTATCGTATCAAGCTGGGAAATCATGAACTTCACGGAATCAGGAGAGAAATCAATCTTCGTTCCCGACAGCTTACCGCAAGCTGCAACTCCTTTTCCCTTGTTCTGAAGCAGGTAAAGTTTTGTCTGGTCTATGTAGCGAAGAACAGCATCTTTAATTCTTTCCGCATACAGATAGGAAAGAAGCTTTACAAAGTTTTCTTTAGCTTGTTCAAATGCTTGAACTCTAACAAGACAAGCGTTCTTTGCTTCTTTTTCCGGAATTACTTCGCTTCCGGAAAGCGTCGTCGGACAGTCTTCTTGAAGTTTTTCTTTTACTTTCTGCATCAAAACGAAGTAGTTGTCCAAGTCTATTTCAATTCCGTATTTAGCAGCAAACTCTTTAACTTTTTCTTTTATTTCGTCTCTGTTCTTTGCTGTTTCTATGTAGGACAGCAGGTTGTCAAGGTCGTTCAAGAGGTCTTCCTGAAGCATTTTAAGTCCGCTGGTAATGGTTACTACTTTGCCGTCTATTTTAGGAATGTCAAGTCCCATACCGTTGCTGCTAATTTTTACCTGCGGTATTGTTGACATTAAAAACAAAAGCGTCTTAGCTTGAACTTCGTTCATTCCGTCTTCTTCAAGCTTTGCTACCTGTTCCTCAAACTGTTCTTTAGTCATGCTCGTAGACACGTGAACTCCTACTGCACACTCAACTGCAGTTTTGGGGTTAACCATAGCAAGAACCTGAGAAACCTTCTTCAATGCTTCATTGTCTTTTAACAGGTCGGAAAAAGTCTTACCTGTAATCATTTCATACCAGCTCTTGTGAACTCCGCAGTGTTCAAGGAAACACTTGTTCGGGTCAGAACTCTTGTTGCAGGTGTCCGACCACTTTTTCATGCACTCTGTTACAGCTTCCTTGCTGATTCCGTTCATTCTGTTGATAAACTGCATTGCTTCTTCGCAGGACGTTCCACCTAAGCTTGCTAAGAAATCGGACATAAACTGAGACGAAACCAAAGCTTCCTTGACTATCGGAAACTGAGTAGCAATAGCGTAAATGGTAAGCGGTAAAGCTATGCTTTTCCAGTTATCAAAAACGTTTTTAATAGCGTCAAGGTTCTTTTCCAGTGCAAGCTGGGAATAAAGAGAAGCAATAGCAGAACAACCTTGATTCTTTACATCGTATCCGCTTTTCCCCTTATACTCAAAAACAGTAGTATTGGGAATGACTACATCTTCAACTTCAATTCCTTTACTCGTGTAATACTTCTTTTTTACGTGGTATGTATCCGCAAGAGCAGTTGTAGACAAGAAGAAAAGAGACAAAGTAACTATCAGCTTCCTCACTTTTTCTCTCCGTTATAATTTCGTGTTAAAATTATAACAACTTGTTATGAAGGAGAGTGGAAAGATGAAGCGTATTTTTCTGTTACTTTCTCTGTTTCTATTTCTAACGAAGTCTGCTTTTGCTTTAGGAGGAGAAGAGTTTTTAAGCTGGATAAATTCTTCCTGTTTTAATGTTCACATTAAACCCAAAGGATGCATCAAGATAAAGCACGGACACATTAAGTTTGGAATTAAGACTACCTACTGGTTACCGATAGGAATAATGGAAGTTACAAGCAATCCGTGTGATTTCAGTTTAGGAATCTTTCCGTTTAACGAATTTTCAGCTCCCCTATCTACTTTGTGTAAGACCCTACCTTACGTTTCGTCTTCCGCAGACCAAACCTCTCCTCTTTATCAGTCCTATGCACACTATCAAGTTCACGTTTACATGATTCCCAGAGTTTTCTACCCGATTATCAAGCAAGCACTTATGATGTCTCACTTCGTTCCCTGCTTGGACTTGTCAATCAGCGATGCTCTTTCAATCTGTACTTCCTGCACCAACTACTTAGATAAAGCTTTAGCTCCAGTAGAAGCTTTGCAGGGGAAAGTTAATGCTTACACGCAAGCTATTAAAGACAAAGTAAACAAGCTGGTCCCGGATAACTTGAAAAAAGAAATCAGCAAGCTTAAGAACAGCAACGGTAACGATGACGAAGACTACGCTGATACTGTTAAGAAAGCTTATCTCCAAGCTATGGAGATAGCTTCCGTAAGTCCGGTTTTCTTTTCGGAACTGGTAAGTCCCATTTGGAACGTTGATGTTCTATCTCCCGATGCTTATACGATTGTTCCCGTTATCAACGCTGCTGTTGAAGCAGGTGGTATAGTTACGGAAGGAGCTTGCGACATTTCTTCTACAGTTTTGAGACAGAAAGCAGCAAAACTTAATGTAAGAGGAATAGACTTTTCTTTCATCTGCGTAGGAAACTGGGGACACGGTTATCCGAGAATAGGAGTAGTCAGACACGACAATCCTCACGTTTCTTTAGCTTTAGCAGGAGCAAGATTCCTTCACTTGTTTTCAACAACTATTCCAATACTTCACTTGGACGTTCACTCAATTAAGCTCCAATATGTTTACCCGAGAAAGTCCGGTTGCTTCTACATCGGAGACAACAGCTTACCGTTTACCTTGAAAGGTGATGAAACCAAAAGAGCTGTCTTTTTAATTTGGAAGAAGTTTAGCTGTTGCGATTTTTAAGAAAGCTTTCAGCTTGCTTTCGTCAAACTCTCCCGTCAAGCGGAGAGCTTTCTTTCCTCTAACTGCAATGAGAGTAGGAACGGTTGTTACTTTCCACTCGTTGAAGTAATTTGCTGTGAAACTGCTTGCTGGTATTAGCTTTACTTTACTTCCCAGAACTCTTTCTACAATAGGAAGCGTTTTTTCGCAGCGCGGACAAGAAAAAGAGTAGAAGAAGAGATACGTAATCTGCTTATCAGCAACATCGGAACCGCTGGAAGAAAACGAAACAGTAGAGGTGGAAGTGGAAGTGGAAGAACCCTGTAACCAGCTTTTCCAAGATTCTTCCAGCTTTCTACAGTAGGAAGAATCTTTCCCGAGTAGTCCTCTTTCCAAGTAGCAAGCTCTTATCTGTCTAACTGCTAAATACTTTCGCAGAAGCTTTACAGCTTCTTCATCTTCAGGATGTAGTGCTACATACTTTTCAATCGGAGACAAGTTGTCGGGAGTCCAGCTTAAAGACTGATTGTAGAGCTTTAAAAGAACTTGCTCTTTCGTCAGTTTTTTCTGCTTCTCCTGCTTCTGCTTTTTAACCTGCTTCTGCTGGACGGGACACCCCGTCCCCCAAAAATCAATGCAGGAAGAAGCAGAAGCAGAAGAAACTAAAAGCAAGCTAACTATTAGCGAACGCTTAACCACTTTTCCTCCTCTACGAAAAATTTCCCACCGACGTTTTTGATTCTCGCACAGAAGTATCCCTGCTTTAATTTCTGAAACTGCGGACTGTCTGTAAAAACTACCCTCTTTCCGCAGACTAACCACGCACCCTTTTCGTTCTTTAGTTTCCTAACACGCTTGGGACGGAAGTAAGAGTAGATTCTGTTTTCTTCTACCTGTTTTATCAGCTTCTCCTTGTCAAGAAGAGGAGACTGAAGTTCCCACTTCAAAAATGTTTTTCTGTAATCTTCCGGTGTATAGTTGTACTTGTAGACAGCAAAAAGCAGGTACTTCGTTCCCGGCGCTTCATAAATCTTCGGAGTAACAGTCGTGTAAAGCAGAGCTAAAAAAAGCAAGAACATAACTCCCAAGTAAATCCTGTTCCTCAAAACTAATCCAGAACAGTAATCTTTAAACTCAAGAATTCTCACTTCTCTACTCCCTTAAAGTTTGGGATACCGACACTCTTGTAGTAGTTCTTACCGTTGAAGTAGAAGAACGTCGGAGTTGCATAAACTCCGTTCTTGACGAGCAGTTTTGAAACTTCCTTTATCTTTTCTTTTGTTTTCGGAGATACTTTGCAGGAATTAAGCTTGTTGACATATTCTTCCCAGCTTTTACCTTTCTTCCAACTGAATACTTCCTTAATTGCTTTTTCTATTCCTTCTTTCTTTGACTTGTCGTAGATGCAAGCAAGTCCTTGAATAGAAGCATCTCCGTGGACAACAAGCGGGAGAAAAACAACTTCAGCATACTTCTTCTTGAATTCGTTTAATTTTTCGTCTACTTTTCCGCTTTGCACAAGTCTCATACAGAAAGGACACAGCGAATCAAATACAACGTAAAGCTTACCTTTACCGCTTCCTTTTATGGTAAATGAATAACCCGAAAGTTTCTTTTCTGCATCTTTCAAGAATGAAGCGTCTACAGGAACCAATCTTGTTTTCGGTTCTACTCTCTTAAACAGTCCGTTAACCAACTTCATCTTCAATCCGTAGTAGTAATCTCCGACTTTAACTATCGGAAATTCCACTTCCGTTCCGTCTTTTCTGACCTTGTAAATGTAGTAGGTAACAGTTTCGGTTTTAGTTTCTACTTTGTGTAAGTTCGGTGGAAGTTTTTCTTTCTGTTGCGTCAATCCGTAAGCTGTTCCACCGACGAACGACAGAAGTAACGTTCCTGCTATCAGCTTGTTCAAGTGCTTCATTGAAAACCTCCTCGTAAAAGTTTTTTACTTTCCAATTACCACTTCCTACTACATACTTCCTACCGTCGGGAGATACGACGATAACTTTGTATCCCACCATCAAAAGAAGCAGGAAACAGAAAACAGCTCCTGCAAGCAGAGGAATTATCAATCCCCGTTTCACAGCTTCTCCAGACCTAAAAGTTCTCTTTTTTCCATTTCTGCTTCTTCCTTCTTTAAGTCCCTGATACCACGGACGAGAATTGTCTGTATGAGGTCGTCGCTTATGTCCCTGTCTGGAAAAGCAAGCTGAATTTGAGACAAAACAGCTTCTCCGATAATTACAGCATTTTCGTCAACTACAAGAGCTTGCTTTTCTTTCTTTATCTTTTCTTCAAGTTTCTTCACTTTTTTCGTCAGTCTCTTAGCTAACGCTTTGTAGTAGCTGATTTTTTCTTTCCTTTCCTTATCAGCAGAAAGATTGCTTATCTTGTTTTCTTCTACAAAAGAAAACTTTAAGTAAAGCTCTAAAGCTTTTCTGATTACTCTTCCTCTTTCTTTTGGAGGAACTTCATACTTCAACCATCTGACTGTTTCGTCGCTTGCATCCAACCAAACTGCAAGTCTGTTTCTTTTTGCTTGTTTCATTCGCTTCTCCTGTTACTTTAGTGTTATTGATTTTGTTGCTTTCGTGTTATAATATACCACAGAAACAGCATAGGAGGAAGAGATGAGAAGCAGAAACCTTGCTTTAATGTTCCTCGGACTTCTGTTAGTTCCCGTTCCGGCTTTTGCTGGTGGTTTTTTAGATGCAGTTAGACCGATTTTTTACTTCTTAGCAAACTTTTGGACTGCGCTGGAATTTACAATTCCAGCTGTATTTTTAGTGCTGGGTGCAGGTGTCGGGTTTGGTTTCATTAAAGAAAGGGGAAGTTTTGCAGCAGCAGCAATAGCTTTTGTCTTCGGTTTGTCTGCAGCAGGAGTAACCTACTTTGCTATGGAGAAAGCAAGACCGGTAATCAAGAAGTTTGCTGAAAGCGCAGGAAACTTGTCTGACGAAATAATCACTCCTGACAGCGGAGACTAACCGTTGAAAGTTAAACAAACAGAAAATTTTCACCTCATCGATAGAGAGTACGAAATCTGGGGACTGGAACAGGACGAAATACTAATAGTAACTATCGTGGTGTTTGGTGGTTTCTTTCCTCTGCTCTTTGTTAACTACTTCTTCTTTCTACCTGCTCCTTTAGCGTGGTTGTTTGCTTTGCTTTTTTATAAGAACCGAAAGAGCAAGGACAATGTTAGGGGACGTTTCGTTAGGAAGCTCCTTGAGAAAATAATGGGTAGGAGAATCTGGTATGTATAAAAAACTGTTCTTGCTATTTTTAGGAACTGTAGTTCTTGCTTCTTGTGGAACGACAGCTCAACATAAAGTATCAGTTAATCCAACTGTTACTCCACTTACTGAAATACAGCAAAGCTTTGTAGTTCCCAAGCTGAAAGTAAGCAAAAGTCCTGACTACGTTCCTGCAAAGTTCATAAGAGTCTACCGCTGTTCCTATACGGACGGAAAAGGAAATGTAGTTAAGGGAGCGTTTATGTATGTCAAGATTAGAAACGAACAACTAAAAGCAAGCTTCTAAAATGCGGTTCTTTGACCTGTTTGCAGGAGTAGAAATTTCCGACACACAGCTCTACAAGATGACGTTGTGTTCAGGAGGTAACAGCTGTGTTCAGGTGCAGGATTTTCCCGATTTCAAGTTCTACAGGAGAGACTCCAAAAGAAGTAGAAGCTCAGCTTAACAGTTTGTTTGAACAGCTCTACAAGTTGGGAAAGACTCCCATCGTGAAAACTACTGCAAACTGCATAATCGTTCTGTGGGTAGTGAATGCAGATTAAGTTTCTGTTGTTTTGCTGGTAGGGGAACGATTGAAACTCATCATTACCGAAAAACCCTCAGTAGCTTTTGATGTAGCTAAGGGAATAGGTGGAAAGATAGAAAAGAAAGACGGATACCTAAAAGTCGGAGACTACTGTATAACTTGGTGTTACGGACACCTGCTTGAAATAGACGACAGCATTGCTCCCAACAAGTGGGAAGTGGAGTCTCTACCAATAATTCCGCAGAAGTTCAGCTACCGTCCGATTAAAAACAGGAAAAAACAGTTAGAGACGATTAAGAAGCTGGTCAAGGAAGCTGAGGAAATCTACAACTTCGGAGATGCCGGCAGAGAAGGAGAACTCCTCGCAAGACTCGTTCTTCAGTACGCAGGAGTTAACGACTGGAACAAGGTTAAGCGTTTCTGGACTTCTCTTTCTTTAACTCCAGCAGTTGTAAAGAAAGAGCTTCAAAACCTCAAACCCGCTTCTCAGTTTGACAGTCTCTACTACTCAGCACTTGCGAGACAGCACGCTGACTGGATAGTTGGAATCAACCTTACCAGATTGGTTACTTTATTAGCGTCCGACAGGTCTGTATGGAGCGTAGGAAGAGTCCAAACTCCGGTTCTGAAGCTGATAGTTGACAGGGAGATTGAGAGAAAGAACTTCAAACCTGAAGACTATACAGTAGTTTCAGCACAGCTTGAAAAAGACGGTAGTCAATTTCCAAGCTATTTATCTTACGACTTCCTTGTAGAGAAAGGTAAGCTGAAAGAGGGAGAACTTCTGAAGAAAGAAAAAGCAAAAGAGATACTTTCCTCTCTCAAGAACGTAAAAGAAGCTGTTGTAGTTTCCGTAAAGAGAAAGAGAAAAAAAGAACCTCCACCGCTTCTTCACTCCCTTACCAGCTTGCAGAAAGAAGCTAACAAGCTGTGGGGATATTCAGCAGACAGGGTTCTGAAAACAGCACAAAAGCTTTACGAAGACTACAAAGTCATCAGCTACCCCAGAACGGATTCAAACTACTTGGGAACTGCTAACAGAAGTTTGGTTAAGTCGGTGTTGGAGAAACTTCTATCTTCCAAAGAAGCTTTCAGCAAGCTTACGTCAATAGCAGGAAAAGTTGCTGACGCTCTTTCTCCTGCTGTTTTAGATGCAGTCAATAGAGTCGGGAAAAGAGTCTTTGACGACTCTAAACTTACAGACCACCACGCTGTTATCCCGCTGGGAGTACTTCCTAAAGAAGCAGGAGAAGTAGAAAAGAGAATTTACTCACTTATTCTGCGTCGTTTCGTGGGAGCTTTTCTTGACTATTTCGTTTACGATGAAGTCAAAGCAGAACTGAAGCTCGGAGACTACCTCTTCATCTCTCAGGGAAAGAACGTGGTATCTCCGGGTTGGAAAGTTCTCTATTCAAGTAACTTTACTCCCCTACCGGAACTTGTAGAGGGAGAAATGGTATCTATCAGGAAACTGTCTCTGGAAGAGAAACAAACTAAACCTCCACCCAGATACAGCGAAGGGAGCTTGATAGATACGATGAAGAAGCTCAACCTGGGAACTCCCGCTACAAGAGCTTCCATCATAGAAACGCTCAAAGAAAGAAACTACATTTTTGTCTCAAAGAAATCTTTGATACCGACAGAGAAAGCTTTCAAGCTGATTGAGACTTTAAGAGACTCAAAAGTTTCCTCTCCCGAAATGACGGGAGAGTGGGAAAAACAGCTTGATGCTATCTACACTCAGAACTTGGGAAGAAACGGATACAGGAACTTCTATTCCGACGTCTGCTCTTTCGTCAGAGAAGAGGTAGAGAATCTGAAGCAGAAGAAGATAGACTCCAAACCTCAAGCTACAAAGAAGATGCTTCAATTTGCACGGAAACTTTCAAAACAGGTAGGTAGGAAGTTACCATCTACTGACTTTGAAACCGTTAAAAGCTTCATTGACTCTGCTTTAAAAGAAGTTAAGCAAAAGCAGGAAAACGGAATTTGCACCTGCACCTGTGGTGGGAAAGTGATTCCGCTCGGAAGTAAGGGTTGGAAGTGTGAAAAGTGCGGAAAAGTGGTTTGGAAACGAGTTTTCGGAAAATACTTGACTGAAAAGCAAGCTGAAAAACTGTTTAAGGGAAAGAAAGTTTTCGTCAAGGGACTTGTAAGCAAAAAAGGTAAGAAGTTTTCAGCTTACTTGAAGCTGACTGATGAGGGAGTAAAGGTAGAGTTCGGATAGAAACACACCTCCCTAAGTTAGGTAAGAAAGGGGAGAACCCCCACCTATTCGCTGTAACACCTTGCTCTGGTGGGAGTTTCCCATTCAACAAATAGGAACTCACTTTCTACTACGAAGTGTGCAGCAGGAAAGAGTTCTTCAGGGACACCGGAAAGGTCAACGACTGCAGTGTCGTCATCTTCCCAGTATCCCCCCTTAGTGATGTGCTTTTTAACTTCTTTCGCTTCTTCTCTGGACGGGATTTGAGAAACAGAAAGCTTCCCATCCAGAACTTTCTCAAACGCTATTGGAGTGAGAGCTGGGTATCTTTCTTTAACCAGCTCATACACTCCCTCTACGGTTTTAGCTCCAGAAACATCAACTCCGAAAATGGAGCTGACTTTAGACTTCCACTCTTGGAAGTCTTTCTGGAGCTGTTCCTGTTGCTCCCTAATGAAACTTTCAGGGAGTAGTTTCTTGACGTCTTCTTCTACAGAACAGGATACATAAGCGTTTCCGTTTAATCCTATAGAAACACTAACTTTGTTTTTAACCTCGGGGAAGTCTTTGTTTCTAACTATGACTTCCCCCCTCCTTTCAGCAGTAGCATACCATACTAAGTCTATATCTGTCTTAAAGCTGGAAGCAATTACCTCTACTTCCAGCTCTTCGTGGGATACTTTAGATAGAGTCCTATATCCCACGAGGACATCGTTGAAGTAGAGGAGTTCTTCCTCTACTTCGGTAACGGTGAGGGTTTTTTCATCAACAACTTTTCTAACCCTTACCTTCCTTCTTACTTCCACTCCTACGCTACGGAGCCCTTGCTCCGTAACGTAGAGAACGTGGTAATCAGCTATGTCTCCCCAATAGATAATGAGGAGATTGTGGTCGGAACAGTCAAACTGCTCCAATAATTTGTCTGCTTTTCTGCTGCTTCCCAGAATGACTCTGGGAAGTTTAAAAGTCGTATCAACGGTCTTGTATACAAGACCGTTATCTCTGAATTCAATCTCATCTACGATAGATTCTATCCATTGTCCTTTTCTTCTGAATTTTAAAGTAAGCATCTTCACCTCCCTAAGTTGGTTTGTTTAGTTTTATTATAGCAGACTACCTAATCCGATAATTGACTGTTTAGTAACCAAGTGTTATAATAATAGTAGACAAACCAACTAAGGGAGGAAGTAATGGAGTTCGTTAACTTATTCGTTAACTTGACACCACATAATGTTACCGTTCTTACAGAGAACGGTGAAATGAATATCCCTTCTGCTGGAGTTGCAAGACTCCAGCAGAAGGAGGAAGTATGCGGACAGCTGGGAGAAATCCCAGTTGTCCGCACCCAGTATGGGGAGCTTCAGCTCCCTGAGGGAGTAGACATCACTGGGAAACATATCATTGTTTCCCAGCTTGTCGCTCAGGGAGCTGCCGACAAGCTCCTCGCAAGAGGAGCAAAGTCGGTGCTCGTTCCCAACACTGGTCCTACTCCTAACGGAGCAGTGAGGGACGAACAAGGGAGGATTAAGGGAGTCCGCTCCCTTGTCCTCGTTGCTGGTTCGCTTGAGTAGCGTCCAGCAATAGCTCCCCGTAAAATCCCAGACATAAAGGGTCTGGGTCAGGGTGAAAGCGTGGCGGCGCCACCCTGTGAGGGTCGCATCCGAACCGAAGTCCCGCGACCGGCTGGCGACCGGTGGGGACGGAAAAAGGATGCTGGGTAGTAAGGGGGGTAAGAACCGCACCACCCCAGCAGACGACAAGCTGGAGCTTGGTCTGCGGGTGATGAAGCGGTGCTGCCGGGTCCGGGCGGTCCCCCTACCGAGAAATCACCCCGGACAAGTCCTGGGGTCCGCCAGTATGAGAACGAGGAGAAGCGCGTGGACTGGACTGAAGGTGTCGGGGAAAAGGATTCCCCAGGGACCGACACCTTACGCAGTCCCGGGATTGCTTCCGAAGCCGGAGTAGGAAGCAGTCCTTTGCGCAGGAGTGGAACGAGTAAGTGTGGGTGTGCCGAGAGGGTTGCTCCAGACCCTCATCCGGTCGGCATCCCCACATATTAACCAACTAAGGGAGGTATTCTTTTGTTTTGATTATTTGCAAAGCTCAGAAACTGAACTCAAAAGCTCCAAGGAAAAACAAACATTTCTTCAATCTTAAACTTTTTGACTATCAATCTGTTTCCTTTCACTGTAAACTTGTAGGGAGTTAGAAACAAGAGCTTCCCCGACTTAAAACACAGAACTCCCATTGTGGAACTATTACTACAGCTTTCTTGTTCCAGATAGAGTAGAAGTAGTTTTCAATGTCCGGAAAATCAACCTTTTCGTCTATTTTCAGTTCTGGAATCGTCACCCTGACAAGCGGTTTTAGTTTCAAAGAAACAGCAGGAATCCAGTCGGCTTGAACTTCCTCTTCCTTTTTGACAATACTGAAGTTACCGTCGTTAGGAATATCCGAAATTGCCCCGTTTTCGTTAACAACAACGATATCTCTTCCTGTTAAGTTAAAGATGCAGTAGTTGGAAGTATGTCTCACAGAACTCCTCCGCTGTCTTCTTTTAAGTAGATTACTATCTTTTCAAGAATTTTCGCAAGCTTTACTGCCGTGACCTCCCACAACGACCAGCAGGTCATTCCTGCTCCTGTCCCTCCCAGGATGAAACGATGACAAGCAAAAGATGCTCTCCTTTTGAAAGAACCTGCTACAAAGTGGTAGTCGGAGTTAAGAAACTTTTCTGCAAACTTACCATCCGCTTTCGGGTCAATCGGTCTCTTTTTCATTTCTACCCCCTAATTAACTGCGGAAGCTGATTACTGCTCTTGTTAACCAACGCATACACTACAGGTGTCCCAAAGACAAAGAGGAAAAGAGCTACCGAGAAGAAAACTACAACCGTCAACAGAAGATTGAGCTTCTTTACCCGCTTTTCTTCTTCGGCAGTCAGCGGTCTGTAAGCAAAATGTGCAGTATTCTTGATGTTAACTATCCTGAAAAAGAGATAGAAAGAAACTGTTACCAGAAGCATTCCGAAAGAAATATTCCACTTTGGGTGAAAAAGAACAAGCTTCCAGTAGTGCATAAGAAGGTTAAAAAGCTCCCCCATCTTCACCTCCACAGTGGGAACTCCTGGTGGAGTTTTACTCCGTAGCTTACACACGCTTCTTTGGTAAAAAGTGGAATTCCAGAGCGGGAACAGAAGTCTTTTAAACTGCTTACCCACTTTTTTAGGTTCTGAAGATAACTTTCTCGGAGTTTCTTTCTCAAACTTCCAGTTTCGGGTCCTACAATTACCCAACCGAACTTTTCAAGAAAAGGAACAGTTTCAGGAGTAACTATATCTTCGTGGATAGGTTCAAGAGAAACAAAGAGATTCCAAGTAGGAAGTGTGTCGTATCTTCCAAAAAGTTCCTTTGCTCTTTCTATAAGGGAGACAGTATCAGTAGCACTTACTCCCAACCACACATTAGATGGAAGAGGAGCAGGAAACTTCCTGTAAGCAGAGGGAGATTTTGTTAGAAAGAGAAAAAACCTGTCCTTTTCCCTCACTATTCTCTCAAAGACTTTCTCTATCCACTCCTGTTTCCAAAAAGTAGGGTCGGACATTGAATTGACAAAAATTATCTTCTCTCGCTTTCCAAACTTCCTGCTGTAGTTTGCAGGAAGGAAGACAGGTTGGAAGAGACGGAGTTTTTCAGTCTCTTCCAGAGAAAGATTGTTTTTTCTTGCAACCGTTCTGTAAAACCTACCTGCAAATCTTCTTGCATAGCAGAATGGACAGTTATGGAGACATCCCCAGACGGGATTCCAAACTGTATCGCACCAGTCAATTTTGGTGGGCATCGCTATCTCCTACAATCACTTTCAAAGCTTCTTTGAAAGCTTCTTCTCTTTCTTTTCCTTTTCCTTTCAGTTTGGGAAACTTAAAAGCTACAAGAGGAGAAAAAAAGAATGACATTCCTTCTCTCTGCTTTCCGAAAACAATATGTGCAGAAGAGATTGTTTCCAGAAACTTTCTTCCTTTCGGTGGGTTGTTACCCATCGCTTACCTCCCTTGTGGCTGAATCTTTGTTTCCTTCGCTTCATACCTTGCACCTAACCAGACTACCTCTTTCTCTGTCTCGTATAGGGGATGGTAGATGTGGTAGATTCTCCAGCAACTACTATCCGTCAAACTTTCCACCGCTTCTTTAGCGGAATCAAAAGCTTTTTCGGTGTAGTCAGATAAAGATTCTCCCTCTTTAGGACGGATAATATCGCAATCTCCTTCGTAACAAACCCAAACTTCCTGTGGAGTAGATGTTTCCTCTGGAATAGAAATCCCTTCTCTTAACTTTATCGGAACTATGCGGGAGTTTCCTTTGTCGTCTTTTGGAGAGTGAACCAGAACAAAGTTTTTCCTTTCAAGGATAAGACCTCTGTCGTCGGTTAGCTTAACGATGATGCTCACAGCCTACCTCCTTTTAAAGAGCTCCATAACCATTCTGAAAACTTCTTCTCCAGACACAGCCCCCAAACACCTGTTTCCCTCTACGATTACAAAGTGCCTGTCGGGAGTGAGTGCTAACTTCTTTCCGTTCTTTTCTGCTACAAAAGTGAGTTCTTCCATTGCTTTTTCGGGTATCTGTGCGTTGTTAAATGCAACTGCAACAACTTTAACGGCAAAGTTTGAATCTGCTTTCGGGTCAATCGGCAAGTCATACTGTTTCATCTTTCACCTCCTTTTAAAGAATTCCACAACTCTTTCCATCTTTTTTCAATCAGCGTTCCTCTTTTGGGAGAGAGTGCAAGGTGGGGAATGAAGTTCAGCTCTTCCTCACTTTCCTCCTCTACCAAAACACTCTTTACTTCACACCATACGGCAACTTCTGGGGGAAGTTTTGTTTCTTCTTTCGGGATATAGACAGTTCCATCTTCTCCTATGAGGATTTTGACGGCATCAACATCAATTTTCAAATGTTCGTGAAGGAAGGAGAAGAACTCCTTAAGGTTTTCTTTATTCATCTTTTGCCTCCTTTATCAGTCTTTTAACTCTCTCCCTTTCAGACGGTAGAAGTTCGCTGAACAACCTCTCTTTCTCTCCTCTTAAGAGGAAAGACACATTTCTGCGTATTCTTTCGGGAAGTTCGGAAAAGTTTACTTCGTCTCCGTTAATCAGCTTTTTAGGAATGTCATTGCAATGCTCAAAGCTGACTTTTATAAACTTCTCTCTTTGCAGAGACGGTAGGAAGTAGAGAGTTCCCCTTCTTCCAGCAAGCAGGTTGGTTACTTCCCGTAGGTGTCCAGCTAAGTTGTGGGAAGATAGAGGGAAGATGCAGTATTCTTTCCTCTCCCTATCTGCTATAAAACCGACTGAAAATTCTCCATTTTCTTCCCTAAATTTCTCTACCCTAACTTTTACGCAGTATTCTTCACTGTTGACAGGTATAAAAACTCTTTTCCCGTCCTCTATCACTCCATCAAAGTTAACTTTTCCAGCAAAAGACGCTTTCTTTAGGAAGAGGAAGTATTCACCGTCGGGAAGATTAGGATAGTCCTTCTTGCTGATAAGTCCTACTCCCTCTAAAGCTCCGTTAGGAAGTCCGTTTTTAGCAAGTTTTATAGATAAGTCTGCACAGATTCTTACTTCCTTTCTGCCGCCGAAGATAATCGTTCGGAGACAGTAATCAGGGACTTTTACTCTCCAGAGCTTATCAAAAAAGCGTCTCCATTCTGCTAAAGTAGGATATTTCCTGTGTCCTTCTTCGTCGTAAAGAAGTCTGTTAGCAAGTTTTAAAAAGCGATGGTAAAGACGGACGCAGACCACAGGAGATTTATTTTTCTTTTCAAATTCTTTAAAGCACTTTTCAAAGAAGATGTAAAAGAGGAATTCGTTTAAGTTCTCATAAATCCTTTTCCACGCAAAATAGAATTTTTCTAAATCGTCAAGCAGGTTGACTGCTTTTGACCACTCTTCTGGATAGAAAGCATATCCAGTTGATGCATAAGTGTCTCCGTCTATCTCTTTCGTTCCCCAGAAGTCTGCATAGAGAACGGGAATCTTATCTCTGTCCTCTTCCAGCTTTACAAACAAATAGTGTCCCTCTCCGTCGGGAGCAAAGACGTCTGCACAACCTATTCCCTCATTTAATGCTTCTTCAATAACTTCTTTGAGAGCGAGCAGATATTCCCTGTTCCCTACTATTCCAGCAGGAAAGTGGTTGATTTTGCTGGGAATAAGTATTCCACAAGGAGATTTCCCCTTTTCCATAGCTTACCTCTTCCAAACGATTTCTCCGTTGACGGTTATCTTTTCTACTTTGTCTCTCATTCCTATTTCTGATACTATCTCCAGCAGGACATTTGAGATGCAGTTTACCGTGCAGTCTCCTAACTGCGGGACTACCGTTAAAGATTTTCCATCTGCTTCTACTTGCAGTCTGCAAAACTGTTTTTCGTTTGCTATGCAGGTTACAGATGCAATTACCTGTTCTCCTGTATGGATAACAGCTCCAGCGGTATAGCAGTCAAGGGACTTTTTATAAGGAAAGAGTTTGTCAAGTTCCTCAAGAATGCTGGCTAACTCTTTCAAGGGAAGAGGGTCTGTAAAGTGGTAGGTGATTCTTCCCTCTTCTCTTACAGCTTTCTCAAACGCAAGAGAAAGTTTATATTCCTCAGCAAGATTCCTGAGAATGAAGAGACACTGTTCAAGAGTTAAAGCTACAACCTTATCAGTAGGATATTTTTTGGTTAAAGTCAAAGCAAGTTTTATCAGCTTTTTAGTGTCTCTTATGTGTTCCCTAACCGTTTCGGGATTTCTGGGAAATAGGTAGTCTGCAAACATAACTCCCCCCTTGATTTATTCTTCTTTCAAATTCTTTATGAGAATAGGACAAGCAACTACTTCTAAAATGAGAACAACTGCTCTCCCGATTGGAGAAAGCAAAGCTCCCAGTAGGTAAAGACCTATTACTCCAGCAATAATAAGAAGAAAATAGTAAAGAAAATTCTTATAACTGAAAATTACTTTTACTTCTGGTGGAGGATTTTTTTCTCCCTTAACCCAACTTATAACTTCTTTGTCTCCGTAAGTATCCAGAAGATTGATAAATGATTTCTTATCAAATGTTTTCCCACTTTTGACCACATACTTCCCGTTCCAGATAATATCAACTCCCCGAAGTTCCTTTATTAGTTCTTCTATATCTTTCCAGCTTCTAATGTCAGACAAAAACAAAAGTGCTATAAGAAAAATTCCCCAAATGAAAGCAGAAAGCAGAGCAAATGTTAACGGAGACATCTCACTCCTCCAAAATTTTCTTCAGTTCTTTTCTGAAAAATTCAAAGAGTTCCTCTACGGTTACTCTTTCGGCACAAAGGTATCCTCTACCGTTACAGTGAGGACATTCCCCCAAGTCATCTTCGTAGTATTCAAGGTTACCGTTTTCATCAAACCTTTTTCCTTCCAAATGTCTTCCTGTTCCACAGCAGTAAGGACAACGTTTGTAGAGAATGAGAGTATCGTAACGGTCAACTTTCACTTCTTACCTCCTACCGCGGTAGCACAAATCTTTTCTTTACTTCTTTTTTCCTAACAGTTTCTATTTCGCTTCCTAACAGTCTTTCAATCTCTTTGATTTTTGCTGTCTTTACTTGGAAGTAGTCTGCTGCTTTGAGTCCTTTTGCTTTTAATAGTTTTGATAAAGCTGGTAAGTCGTAGGTGTAGGAAACTTTTTCTACCCAACCTATCTGCTGTCCGTTCCACGTAACGCTTCCAGAAATGAGTTTTTTCAGCTGGTCTTCAATCATTTTTAGTTCTGCAAGAAGTTCTTTCCTACGGGAAAGTAGGGAAGTAACAAGTTCACTTCTATCTTCCGTCAGCTCTTCTGCTTCTACTGTTTCTTCGTGTCCGGAACAGTATCCGTGTTCCCTATAAGAACAGAGCTTGCACTCCCACTTTGCTCTCGGTTTCTTTTCGGTTCTAAAAAGTCTGCATAAGTTTTTAAGCTCTTCTTCTGTAACGGATTCGGTTACGGGTAGGATTACCGTCGTTTTTCCCAGCTTGTATTTCGTCCTGAGCTGGGTTTTGACCATAAGGTAGGTTTCTACTTTCTTATGGGGATAAAGTTTCTCAAGCAGGTATCTCTGTATCTTTACCTGCAAGAAGTAACGGTAGTTCAGGTTTATCCTGCTTCTGTCGTTGGGTGGTAAGATTATTAGTTGGGGTGGTTTATCTGTTAGTTCGTTGTCAAAGTTGAGGTTGGTATGTTTCAGCTCTATTCCTACCACTTTGTCGTCAAACTCCAAGAAACAGTCTAAATGTCCGTCTATCTTGAAAACTTCTCCGTCTACTTCCAGGTCGTAGGAAAGAAGCTTTTCGGGAGTAAACTTTTCTCCGTAAAGTGAAGCAAGTGCAAGCTTGACGAGATTTTCGTATAAAAATCCGTCTTCTATTTCTTGAGCTTCCACAGGAAGTTCAATTCCGGCTTTCTGGAGTTTCCGTCTAATTTCAGCTTTTATCGGACAGGAAAGAAGCTCCGTTATCCCATACGCTCCCTCTCTATATTCCAGCTCCCTTTCTGGTAAGACGGGAAGCTGATGAAGAACAGCAGGAAGTTCTCTTCCTATCCTGTTAACCTCTTTCACAAGCTTTTCAAAGTTCATTTTTATTCTCCTGTTCCGTTTGTTATAAAGCTATTATCTTTATCGTTAGTAGTCAAGTAATAATTTTGATGCTATATTGTTATAATACAAACGAAATTTAGGAGGTCCCCATGAACGGAACGGTAAGATTTGACAAGTTTTTGACTAAGGAACTTCCGAAGCGTTACGGAGTCCACCCGTTAACCGTTAAAAAGTGGATAAAGAGACTCTTTCCCGTCCTCGTAGAAAGAGGAGTTTTAAAAGTAGAAAACAAGCTGGTTTACAAGTTCTGGAAAGTAACAGACAAAGAAAAGTTCGTGAAAGTCTTCTCTGAAGAAGTGGAAAAGTGGAAAGAAAAGAAGTAAGAGAGGGGAAATCCCCTCTTTGAGGAACAACAGCAGCGAATCGGAGGTTTCTGTCAACTACCCCCGACTAAAGTCGGAGGCTTGTAGCTGATGCTAACAGGTAGCACCGCTACATTGGGACGGTTGACGACGCCCCACTGGGAGGGATATACCGCTCCCAGCCCCGGCTTCTCCCTTAGCGAGAGAAGCCAGATAGTTCTTAACTATGTTCCTGCTGGCGTTAAGGTCAGCGTTGAGGGAGTAACCACAATGCTTACAAACGAAGTGAGACTGGTCAATTCGGTTAGAACGGGAAATGTGTCCGCACCTACTACACTTTTGAGAGGTGTAGCGTGCATCTACATAGACAACCCTAATTCCCTTGCTTTGTGCTTTATACTCTATAAACTGCTGGAGCTGTGCAAAGTTCCAGCTGTGTATCCAGCGTCTATTCTGCTTATTAGCTTTAACCCTCTTCCTGATTCCTTTAAGTTTTTCAAGGACAATTACTCCACCAGCAGGAACAAGGTTAACTATCTCCTTAGCTATCTTGTGGTTAATAGCAGTCCTAAACCGTTTCTCCTTCTGAGAGAGTTTTTTGAGATGTCTCTTCGCAGAAGGAGTGTCTTTGGACTGCAACCTCTTGCGAAGTGCATAATACCTTTCAGATACTGCTCTAATGTGTCCACCGTCAAAGAACTTATTAATTTTCCCGTCGGGAGTAGAAACTACTGCAAGTTTTCGGAGTCCCAAATCTACTCCGACGTAAAAGTCAATGGGTTCTACATCTGGAAAGTCTTTTTCAACGGTTATGTTGAGGAAAAACTTTTTGAGTCTTTTATCGTATTTGAGGTTAGCAGAGGTAATCTTCCAGTCCAAATATTGCTTGAAATACTCAGGAACTTTTATCTTAAACTTCTGTCTCCCGCTAACGGTGGCAAGGGAGACTTCTCCTCTATTGAGCCAAACGGTATAAGAACGCTTATCGTAGCGAATAGCAGGATTATTGCTCTCTGGACATCTGCTTTTGAGACCTTTCTTTTTTCTCTTAATTGCAGACTTGAGACTTTCAGTAACTACCACTCTTGCAGAGATTACGAGCTGGGAAGGAAGAGAGGTTTTGTTTCTAACGGTGCAGTAAGTAAGCTTGTGAAGTTCAACTCCGTTCCAAATTTCAGCTTCCCAGCCGATTTTGCAGGTGTAGTTGTAAGCAAACTTATACTGCTCAAAGGTTTCAAGGAGTATCTGTTTCTGTTCTTCGGTAGGTTTAAGAACAAGTTCAATAGTCCGTTGCAGTTTCATATTCATATACTACATCAATACTTGCAAAATTTCAAGTACGGTCTCCTCCCTGCTTTAAAAAGCAGGGTTTCTGACCGCTGGGGAGGTTTCTATGAGCAATTATAGTCTCAAAGAGCTTCTGAGTCAAGGATTTTCTGAAGAAGCTATTAGAGACCTTGAAAAAAGTGGACTCAGTTTAGAAACAGTTTGCAGAATGCATCTGCTTCCGTTAACAGAGGAAAACTTCAAGCACTATGTCCACAGGTCGCTTGTAGAAAAAGCAACGGGTAGCAGGATAGCAGAAGACGGATACGTTATTCCTTACCACCACGTTACACCTGCTTTCGGTAGAGTCAAAGTCGTGAAATGGAACGAAAGCAGCGCTTACTATCAGCAGAATAAAGAAAACTTACCGAAGTATTTGCAACCATCTTCTGCTCACGTTGAAAAAACTGTTCACGTTTACTTCTTACCAGAAGTTTCTTTATCGTCTCCAAAGTCTGTTTACTTTATAACAGAAGGAGAAAAGAAAACAGCTAAACTCCAGCAAGAGTTAGACAAGCTCTCTACGGACTACCAGAAGTTTGCAGTTTTGGGACTCGGTGGAGTCTGGAACTGGAACGGAGAAGTCTTCAAAGAAGTAGGAGCAACTTTTCAAAACAGGAAAGTTTTTATCTGCTTTGATGCAGACGGTAAGTTTAATCCGAACGTAGCAGAAGCGGAAATAAGTCTTTACTCTTACCTGCTCTCTGAAGGAGTAGTATCAGTTAAGAGTCTTAACTGGAACCCGGAAGAGGAAAAGGGAATAGACGACTACTTAACAGCAAAAGAAAGAGAGGGAGAGTCTCCGGAAAAAATCTTAGAAAACTTGATGGAGACTGCGGTCTCTCCGATTGAGAAGTATCGGGAAACCCTCTCCTTAGACAGACTCCTTTACCGGTTAGCAGACTACTTACGGGAGCTTCCCCCGGCAGTAGCAGAGGAAGTAAAGAAACACTACAAAGTCGGGAAGAGAGAGATAAAGAGAAAGTTTTTCGGTCTTGTAGAGCAGAAGAGGAAGAAGCTTGAGGAGAAGCTGAAGCGAGAAGCAGAAAGGGAACTTTTAAACGTCTATAAAAAGCTCTTCGGGATTGACTTTATCCCTGAGCTACCGGAGGGATTCAGCATAAAAGACGGACTCCTCTACTACGGTAGTGAGGACGTCTGCGAAGCTTTTGTAGTCTCCGAAATAGCAGAGAACATAGACGAAATAGACGGAGGATACTTAGCTACCTTAAACTTTATGGGAGAAAGGGAGATAAAAGTATCAAGCTCTGTAGCGTCTTCTGCAAAGCTCTTTACAAGCTACCTGCACAAGAGGAAAGTTGTGGTATCAGAAAGCGAAAGCAGGAAGATTCAGAACTACTTTACAAAATTCATAAGGAAGAACAAGAGCAGGATAAAGAGGAGCTACTACTCAAGCAGGACGGGGTGGAACAAGGTAGGGGATAAGCTTACCTACATCCATCCTCTTACAGCAGACGTAGCTCTGCAGGTAGGGAGTGAGATAGAGGAGAAGTTAGGGAAGAGAGGAAAGAGAGAGGTTGAGCTTGATGCTGTAAAGGAGTGGATTTTAAACTTTCCTCACTCTGCTGTTTTGTGGATATTCGGCATAACGTCAAGCGTTCTCTATCCGATACTTGGAGATGACTGCAACTTGGTAGTTTTTGTTCAGGGAGAGACCGGAACAGGAAAAACAACAGCAGTTAAGGGAGCAGTTAGCTTTTTCGGTTCTCCCTCTTTGAAAAAGTCCTTTAACTTCAGCGAAGGGGGATTTGAAGGATTTTTATCCTCTTTAAAGGACTTTCCTATCCACTTAGAGGAAGTTAAGCAACTTGACAAAAACCCGCAGAGGAGAGCAGAAAAGTTTACAGACTTTGTTTACAAGTTTGTAGAAGGAATGGGAAGAACAAGAATGAAGATAGACCTAACTCTGCGTTCTACTGCTACTTACAGAGGACTGATACTAACTTCAAGTGAGATGGGAATAGACGAAATACTCTCCTACTCAGGAGACGCATACTTTGAGGGAATCTTCAGGAGAGTTTTAGTAGTCAACGCAAAGAAAGAGACTTTTGGTGGAGAGAGGTTAGGAAAGCTCCTAACAGTTTTCTCTGAGAATTACGGAAATCTGCTTGCAGACTGGATTAGATACTTTGAGGAGAACAGGGATGAGATAGAGAGGAGTTTCAGGGAAAGGGACGCAGACTTTTCAGAAAGCTACAAGCTTGACGCTAAAGTAAGACGCTTTTTAGCTTTAGCAAGCGTTGTTATGGAAGAAGTAGGTAAACTCTACGGGATAGATACATCTGTTCTCTGGGACGCTTTAGAAGAAATCGGTAGCTTTAACGAAAAGCTATACAGGGAGTATATACTGGGAGATGAGGAGAGCTTTAAAGAGAGGTTGGAAGAGTTCATAGAGGAAGTAGCTCCTACAGGTCTTTTAGTAGAACAGGAAGAGGACGGGAAACCTGTTCTTACTTTGAGGGAGAGCAAAAGAGACTTTCTCCTCTACAGCAGAGTGGAGAGGGAGAATTCAGAGATTATCTCCTCTTCCCTCTATATTACCTCTACCGGTCTGTCTGAGCTTGCTAAGAAGTTCGGAATGGGAAGGAGACTCCTTACTCAGAAACTTAAACAAGCTGAGCTTTTAGGAGATAGGGAAAAGCTTACAGTCCTGTGCTTCGGTAAGAGATTCTACCTCTACCCTCTCAACATCAGCACAAGGATAGAGGAAGAAATAGACGAAATTGAACTCTAACTTCCCTCCTACCCCTGCTACTGTCCCACTACTGTCCCAAAAAGTGTCCCAAAAAGTGGGACAGTAGCAATCCCTTGAAAACCAACAACTTACAAAACTCTATTTTCTAAAGCTATTGTCCTGCAATATGTAAAAAGTGGGACACTAAACTACTTCCATAACTCCTTGATTTACAACAGCTTGAGAAGACTGAAAAAAGCAGTGTCCCACGTGTCCCACTTTTAAAAAATCAAGTGGGACGGAAGATAACTATTGTCTCCCAACGCTTATCTCTTTACTGTCCCACTTTTTTACAGAAACAAGCAGGTATATATAGAGAAAAATTTTTTGAAAAATTCTCACGACTACCTGAGCGTCTCTCTAATTACATAATGTCTCAATATTAGAAATATCTAACACTATCTCAGGTAGGAATGCGAAAAAAATAAAGAAAAAATTTTTGGGGAGAATCTGTAAGAAAGTGGGACACTAATCGGAAAGTGTTGTGTAGCAAAAGCTATATAGTGTCCCACTATAAAAATATAAAAGTGGGACACTTGGGACACTAATATTAAAAGTATTGTGTTACTTATTCTTCATAGTGTCCCACTTTTTTACAGCGTATTTTGAGAAAATGGGACACAGGAGAGGTCGTTTTGCTCACTTGAGATTTGCAGGTTGCGGTATACTTTTGCGAACTCAACTGTTAGGGGGACACTTTGAAAGCGATTGACATCTTTACCGCTTACTACCCGAAGCTGACGGAGAAGTTGCAGAAGCGTTACCCCGACTTTCTGAAGACTGCTTCCGAAACGGAAGTCATAGACTGGAAAGAGGAGTTTGCAGTAACAGACAGAAATCCGGAAGTGATAGATGAGGTAATGTTCTGGAATACACTTCTTGACAGCGGTCTGATTACGAAGGAGGAGTGGGAAAGACAGATTCGCAAACTCCCGCCGGCTTCAAAGACGGTAGGAGTAGCTTTCATAGAAACGAAAGAAGTAGCTTTCAGACAAGAAGTTCCGGATAAGTTTGTTCTCGTTCACGAGGTAGGACACGTTCACTTCGGAGAAGTGGACAGCTTCTGGAGTTCCACCTACGGAGGAGGGGAAATCCTTTTCTGGTTAGGAGTGAAAGGAAGATACAGCATTCCCGAAGCAGGTATAAGACTCTTTATGAAACTAATGAGGAGAGCTTACAAAGGAGAACACAAAGAAGTAGCAGAAGAGATTGTCAAAGCTTGTTCCTCCTTCTGGGGGGAACAGATTTACCCTCACTTCTATCCTATCTGTTTGGGAACCAGCTGGATACCAGAAGGAGTTAAGACTTGCGAATGGTTTGAGCTGAACTCTCCAGAGTGGGAGAAGGTTGAAGTCAAGAGAGAAGATGTAGTCAGATTCTTCATTAGTCTGACTGAAGGATTGAAATACGGAGATAACTTCTGGATTGAATATGCAAGAAGACTTAAAATAATTGAACGATAACAGCGAAAGCGGGAACTAAGGGAGAATCCCTTAGTTCCCACCGGTTGGTTAAAGCAAGCTTACTGCAAGTTCAGTCTGTTTAATTACTTCTACTACTCTTTCTACAAACCTTCTTACACTCTTGGGAGAGTTAAAAAGACTACTATTAATGTCAATTAATCCACGGAACAAAACGACCTCAAGGTCGTTAAGTTTTCCGAAGAAGTAAAACCAAGCGTATTCTCCTTCTTCATCAATGTGAACCATAACATCCGTAACTGTGTCCTTTAAAGCTTCCTTGATACTATCAGCTATAATTTCGCATCTTAGATAGTTAAATGTTATGTCGCGTTCCATCTCACACAACCACTCCCAAGCATCTTCGGGAGACTCCCAACCACTTTCCTCTAAAGCTCTCTCTTCAATACTTTTCATAATCCATTCTACACTTTTCATCTTTTCCCTCCAGTTAGTTAGTTTAAACATAACAAGAAGCGGGAGCTTTCGTTCCCGCTTCTTACGGTTACCTAACCAAGTTAGATATGTTCCTTCCTTACTTTTCTTCTCAAAAATTCTATTTCCAGAAGCTTCCTAACCTGTTTTTCTATTTCTTCAAGAGATTCAATAAGCTCCGACCATCCGAGGGGAGCTTTTGGAGAAATAGCTATCCCTAAAACAATTCTTCCTTCTAATACTACAAGTAAATCCCAACACTCTGCGAGTGGGAAGAACGTAAGTTCTTCTTCCCCTACGACTTCTTTTATAACCTCTTCGACAAGCTCACTCCAAGTACAACTATAACCTTCTCTATCGGGAGAGAGAATTCCCTCTACTAACTCTTCAATCTCTCCCTCAAGTTCAAATAATTCTTTAGCTTTTTCTCTTACTTTCCTTTCTGTTATCTCTTCCAATTTTCTTGTTTCTACCATCTTCTACCTCCTCCAGTTGGTTTAGTTTAAACACAGTTCCACTACAGTAGCAAATCCAGCTACCGTCTCTTTCTGTTCCAGCTTTTTTTCTACTTGCTGGAACAGCTCTTCTTTGTATTGCTGGAGAAGTTGCGGACTTTTGAACAAGTCCACTTTTCCCCAGCTTTTTACTACTGCATAGGTGTCTCTACGATTAATAAGGTAGAGACACCTAAATTCGTCTCCGTCCACTTCTACAAGGACGGAGACATTGGAGTTGGTTTTCCTTCCTGCTTCCCGTCCGAGGGAAGCAAGAATAGATTCAATAAGGGTTTCAGATAGCATCTTTCACCTCCCACAAGTTGGTTTCAGGATTTAGGAAAGCGTAAAGGATTAGTTTAGAGAGCATGGAAGTCCCGCTCCCAGTCTACACGCTTTTAAAGTCCTTCCAAGTTTCCAAAATTTCCTTTACTGTGTCTTCTACAAACTTTATAATGTCTTCTCTACTTGCAAAGATTTTCTTTATTGGAATTCTGTCCCTGAACAAAACAACTTCTAATCTTCTGTTTCCCTTATTGCTTAAAACAGTTGCATAAGTTGCAAGGAAGAAGAATTGAACACTTTCGTCATCAGTATACGTGTAACAGGTTGGATGTAGAATTTCTTCTTCTATCAGCTCAAGAATAACTGGTGCTATTACATCATTGCAACGAATGTAGTTGTAATACTGATTAAGTTTGTCCTCCGTCAACCATTCCCAGCAAGTTTCAGAATAGTTACATCTCTTAGCTACTTTTTTTGCTCTTTCTTCAATTAGTTTTTCAATTCTTTCACTAAGTTTCATTCTTCTACCTCCCATAAGTTGGTTTGATAAAAACTAAAAGCGGGGGTTTAAACCCCCGCTATAAGTTTCATATTTTTTGGTAAAGTTTGAGTTAATATAGGATGAGGGGAGAAACTCCCCCTCATAGTTCTACTTAATTGCTTGGTATACCTTCAGAACCTCTTCATCTTCTATTTTTTCCTGCTGCTCCATCACAATCTTTGTGAGCATCAGTGGAAGTTTTACAACCATTTCTAAAGCAGCAAAAACTCCCTTCCTTCCATTATACTTCTTTATCAAGTACTCTTTAAGTATCTGTTTTTCAAGCTCTGGGTCCACAATTACTGAGTAAACTCCCTCTTGGTCTTTACTGAGAAAACCGAAGTTAGGTACATATACAACACTTTCACTTTCAAACTTTTCCAGAAGAAGCTCTTTAAAATAATCTCCTCCTACAACAGCTTTAATTCTTATTCCGTTCTCTTCTGCAATTTTCAATCTCTCGTCTAAGCTTTTCATCTTATCCCTCCCTAAAGTTAGTTTATTCTTCAGTTTACTCTCGCTCCTAAAATTAGAAGCAAAAGTATTAATAACGTTCCCATCTTCTCCTCCTCTGTCTGGTTCGGTAGTTGGGGGAGACAAGCTCCCCTTGCAGACGACCCGGAAACGACTTAGAAGTCTATGTCCTCTACTTCATCTACTTCTTCCAGGTCGTCCACCTCTTCTACCGAACCGTCTGGGGAGGAAGATGGGGTTTCAGTTTCTACCTCTTGTTCTTCTACCTCTTCCCTAACGGACGTAAACCAGCTTTGCTCCATAGCAAGATGCTGGAGTAGGTCCGCAAGGAAGAGGATTTCATCTTTTGATATAGGGACATTGATTTTAGTTGTGTTCAGGACCTTTCGGTCATCTCCTGTCCCTTCTACCTCACTCTGTTGAAGCAGGATTGCGAATCCTTCTTTTTCTTGTTCCTTTTTCT